>JADMIO011711091.1_pt1 | contig 96045 bp, 66 predicted proteins | sample 8958161 | NCBI WGS metagenome assembly JADMIO01 (sample SAMN16585339, study PRJNA669376) | soil metagenome | isolation source: Crop rotation soil | place: USA: Cullars Rotation, Alabama | collected 2011
GCGACAACTTGTCCACGTGGAATTCTAAGCTTAGGATCCCAATGTGCTGGAAAGGCGCGCCGTGTCGGCGCGAGATACCGTGAGCATTGGATGATCACGCGCTCACTCCTCCCTGCGGCGCTGCTGCTGTGTGGGTGTAGCCTGCGCCATAGACCAGTGGCGCCGGAACCCGCGCGCGGTCCCGCGCGCGACAGCCTCTTTCTCCTCGATCAAACCCGCGGTGACTCGATCGCCGCGCGTGGTCCGGTCGAAGGCGCGTTGGCGCTATTCAGTCCCACGGTGGTCTTTCTCCGCGCCGGCGTTCCCACGGTCTATGGGCGCGACGCGGTCCATACGCTCTTCGCCGCGGCGCCGGCCACCGGCGCGCATGCATGGCAGCCGCTTGGTGGGGGCGTGTCGTACGATCTGCGGAGCGCGTACACCTTCGGTGTCGCGGCGCACGCGCCCACGTCGGTGAGCGGGATCCGGCTCGAGCGGTACATCGCGTTCTGGACGCGAGAGCGTGGGCAGCCGTGGCGCATTGCCGCATACGTCGAAGTGAACGGGGCGCCGGCGCGCGAGGTCGGTTTCGCCCCCGAGCAATTGACTCCGCCGCCCGCGGTTCCGCTGTTCAAGCCGATGGCGGACAATGTTCAAAACGTGCGCGCCGCCGACAGCGTGTTCTCCGACCTCGCCGATCGGTTGGGCACCGGGTTCGCGTTCGCGAACACCGCCGCGAGCGACGGTGCGCTGTTCGGCCCGACGCAGCTCGTGATCGGACCGAAGGCGATCGACGAGTACTTCAAAGCGCAGCCGTCGGGTACGTCGCTCTCGTGGCGACCCGTCTACGTCGTTGCCGCCGGCAGCGGCGATCTCGCGTTCAGCGTCGGAGAATCGATTCGCACTGGACGCAGCGCCTCGGGCGCGGCGGAACAACGGTTCGGGAAATACCTCACCGTGTGGCAGCGTCAGCGTGACGGCTCGTGGAAGTTCGTGATCGATGGCGGGAACCCAACGCCAACGAAAGAGAAATGACGCGCGTCATTCCCAGTCGCCGCGCGCGACGCCTTTGCGATACACACGCAACAGGGTGAACGACACGCCGCCGTACGTGATGACGTACGCGCCCCACTTTATAGATCTCCGCCATGCCGGCGTCAGTCGTGTGAAAGGCAAAGGCGTAGCACACGAGACCGAGAACCGCCCACGCCAGGCACGCCAGCCCGCCCAGGATGAGCGCCCGACGCCGCTCACGCTCGGCGGCGCGATGATCGGCTTCGTGTTTTTCCTGGAGCTCCTCGTAGAGCTTCTTGTTCATGGGCATGGACGAGCACTGATACGGGCCGGCGCCGAATGAGTTCCGCTGCAAATCTTTTCGCCGCGAGAGTTGTTAAGTCAATGGGTGCAATTACATTACGGCCAGCCTCAGCCGAGCATCGTTACGTTTTGTGTCGGACATCGGGTGGTGCTCGTCACGGCCACAGAATTCGGTTTCGGTAATACTGACTTTTGCAGAGCCTATCAGTCTTTTCTGATGGGCAACGCGCGAACTGGCGTTCGCAACCTCACCTCGTTCCGCGGAGACATTCGAATGCAACGACAGCGTCTGTTCATCGCAGGACTCTTGACGACCTTGTGTGCACCGCTCGCGCTCGCGCAGAAATCCGGCAGCGTCGAGATTGGCGGCTTCGGGCAATTCACGCGAGCGGATGCCGCGTGGCATGTGAAGAACGGGTACGGCTTCGGCGGACGGCTCGGCGTGTTCTTCACGCCGCGCTGGGAGCTCGAGGCCGACGCGAGCTTCTCGACGTTCGACAACGAAGCGCCGCGCGCCGCGGGCAGCACACAGCAGCAGACCTTCGCGGGTCGCCTCACGTACGGAATTCCGTTTGGCATGGGCGGCCGCACGCATCAACTGTTGCTCGAGGTGGGCGCCGGCGGACAGCGCTTCGGCGGGCACAATGATTTCTCGTTCAGCCCGGGCGGCGGCTTCCGGTTCCAACTCGCGGACGCGGTATCGCTTCGGTTCGACGGCATCGTCGAATACGTCGAGAACCCCACCGCGGCGACGTTCGGATTTCCGCCTGTCGTCGGCGTGAATCCGACGGCGGCGCGTTCGACGAACCTGGAGATTCGCGCCGGCTTGAGCTTCCTCACCGGATATAGAAAGGCGGCGCCGCCACCGCCGCCGCCGGTCGTGACGCAGACGCAACCGCCGCCGCAGCGCCAGGCGGAAACCCCTCCGCCGGCTCGGCAGGAGCCGCCTCCGGCGCCGCGTGACAATCGTGACTCGCTCGCGGCTGTCGCTCGTGCGCGTGAGACGTTGCAGGCCGTCGTGTACTTCGACTTCGATCGCTCGGAAGTGAAGCCGGAAGAAGCGGCGAAGCTCGACGCGAAGCTGCCGATCATGCGGGCGAACCCGCAGGTGCGCATTCGCATTGAAGGCAACGCGGACGAACGGGGCTCCGACGAGTACAACCAGGCTCTCGGCATGCGTCGCGCGCAGGCGGCGAAGAAGTATCTCACCGATCGTGGCATCGATGCCGCGCGCATCGACATCGCGAGCTACGGTGAAGAGCGTCCCGTTTGCCAGGAGCATGACGAGGCGTGCTGGAGCCGCAATCGCCGCGACGAGTTCGTGATCATCGCGGGTGGGGACAATTTGGTCGCTCCTCGATAGCGGTAGAACGGTGGAGCGGACCGCTCTCTGAGCGGTGGAACGGTGGAACGGACCGCTCGCTCCGCTCGCTGAACGGTGGAACGCAAAATCAAACGGCGTACCGAAACTCATCGGTACGCCGTTTCGTTTGTCACCGTTCCACCGTTCCACCGTTCCACCGTTCCACCGCAGGAACCCTCTTTCGGGACCCGGGATTCGTCGCCTACAGCAGGGGCGACTTACACTCCCACCATTGAGGGAACACGTATGCAGAAAAGGCTGCTGGTTCTGGCAGTCGCACTGGCGGGGGTCACCCTCGCTGCGTGTGGCGGCGACGATAGCACCACCGCGCCAGTCTCGAAGATTCTGAACTTCAAGGCGACGCTCACCGGCGCGGGCGAATCACCGAATCCTGTGACGACGAACGCCACAGGGACGTTCACGGCGACGCTCGATACGTCGACGAACGTCTTCACGTGGACCGCCTCGTTCTCGGGATTCGCAACGAACATCTCGGCCGCTCACATTCACGGCCCGTTCGCGAATGGGACGAGTGGCTCGGCATCGGTGATCTTGAATTTCGAGACGACGCCAGGGTCGACGCTGACTGGGAAGGGAACTACGACCGGCTCGACGTCCGGTTCGGTCACACTGTCGGGCAGCACGCCAATTTCGGCGCAGGTGAACGCCGACTCGCTCAGAAAGTTGATCCTCGCGCAGGCCACGTACGTCAACGTGCACACGGCGGCAAACGGGAGCGGCGAGATCCGCGGTCAGCTCCTCCGCGTCAACCCGTAGGCGGTGATTTAGAGAACACAAAAGCCCCGCGCGATTCGCGCGGGGCCTTTTTTTTGTCCGGTCGTCAGTAGATGTAGACCTTGGTGCCGACGGGGACGTGGTCGTAGAGCCACTCGATGTCTTCGTCGCGCAGACGAATGCAGCCGTGCGTCGCCGCGAGGCCGATCGAGTCCTTGTACGGCGTGCCGTGCAGCAGGAACCCGTCGCCGAGGATCAAACGGTATTTCCCGAGCTCGCCCTCGACTTTGCGATTCTGCGTGCCCATCGGCGGCACGAAGAGCGTGTTGTCGAACACGATGTGCTCATCGGTCGGCAGCGCGCCGAACTCGCCGTTCTCGATCACGCCGACCACGCCATCGCGAACCGTGAGCGTGCGGCCGTCGTCCAGCTTGATCGGTTTGCCGGCGTAAATGTGGCCGAGCTTGAGATCGTGCTCCTTGGCGACTTCGGCGTACAACCACTCGGGCGGCTGCCAGATCGGGTCGGCTTCTTTACCGAGCACCGTACGCGTGCCTCGCGGCGTGACGAACTTCCACTTCGAGCTGCCAAACTCGAGCGTCGTGCCTTTGGCAACGGCCGCCGGTGCGCTCAATACAGTGTCGCGTCCGATGACCGCCCACACGTGGCGATCCATCAACGACACAATGATGCGAAACCCGTCACTCTTCGCGGCAGAGGCGCGATAGCGGTTCCACGAGAGGCTGTCTTCGCGCGACTTGAAGTGATAAGTCACGCGCACTTCCTCTTCGTCGCCGTTGTCTCCGTTGGCCGATGAAGCGCGGCCTTCGTTCTGGGCGACTTGAACTTGCGCGTGGATGTTCGCGGGGGCGCCGAGCAGGGCCGCCGCGGTTGCGATTGTTCCGAGTACCTGGTGAAAGTGAATGCTGCGCATGGAAGGGAATTCTTCTATCGGGAAGCGCTGGGATGACCGTCGTAGCGAGCGCTGTACGTTTCTGATACGCCAAATCTGTTCCAATGATCTTGACGGCGGATATCGGATATCGGAAGTCAGATACCGCGAAAGCAAAGCGGCGTAGCCAAATTTCGCTACGCCGCTCTGACCGCTCAGCTACTGTCGTGCCCGGTATCTGCTATCCGATATCTGACTTCCGATGTCCGGTTAGAACCAGCTGAGCCCGATGATGAGCGGAACCGTCGAGATCTTCGAGTTCTCGCCGCTGAAGCGGTTGAAGCGGCTCTCGATGAAGAGGTTCGTGCGGCCCCAGCCGATCTCACCACCACCACCAGCGTTCCAGCCCCAGCCGCTGTGCCAATCGCGATCGAGCGCGGTGGTCGAGCTCAGGGTGTTGCCCGGGATGAAGGTGTCGCCGACGCTCATGACGCCATGGTTGTTCTCGATGACGTTCTTGAAGCGGTTGTACGTACCACCGGCGATGCCGTAGAAGTGCACGCGGCTGTTCCACGGCGACAACGTGAGCGCGCGGAGCTTCAGATCGAGACCGAAGTTCATCATCGACGCGGCATCGAGGAACGGCTCGGCGTAGCTGTGCTTGTTGAAGTGCGAGTACGCGCCGGTCAGGCGAACACCCAGCGGGCTGCCGATCGGATCGATGCCGAGAATCGCGCTCGCGTTCCAGCCGGGCTTGTCGGAATCATTGAAGTTCGCCGCGGGGATCGTCGAGCCGCCGCCGAGACCGAAGTACAAACCGCCGATCTCACGAAGGAACTGCGGCATCGGGATCTGCACCGTGTCGACGCGCGTCACCGTGTTCGTCGTCACGACGGTGTCCGTGCGGCCCGGCAGACGAAGCGTGTCCGTGCGATAGCTGTACACCGTATCGACGCGGGTCACCGTGGTCACTTCACCGCCGGATTCCTTACCGATGCGAATGCGCTGTGACGACGTCGGACGACGCGTCGTGGTGTCTTGCGCGGTGACTGTCGACGCGTCGAGAGCGAAGATCGCCGCGCCGGCCACGAACATTAGAGCATTACGATTCAACATGTGGGGTCTCCTCCCTCTACGTCTTGCGTCTCTTGTCATCCAGCCTCGTGCCCCCGTGGATGACTGCGGGCGTGGATCGCTGGCATGTCCTGCGCCAATGCGTTCCCCGATCGACGTACATCGTCGCGGCTTTCGGTCATGAGTAAAGCAGAGTTCGTGCCGCGCGCTCGAAAAAAAACCGGCGTACTCGACTGAGATTTTTGCGTCCGCGAATCGCGTGACAAAAAAAGAAACAGCCCGGGATTTTCTCCCGGGCTGCATACGGTGTCCTGCTGTCTTGCGATTAGTAGAAGTTGATACCGAGAACGAACGGCATCTGACGCGCCTGCGGAATCTGATCCTGATGGAACGCGATCACGCGGGTCTCGAGGAACAGCTCCGTGCGGCCCCACCCGAGCGACGCGCCGCCGCCGGCGTTCCAACCATTCACGTGCGTCCAGTCATTCGAGCCGGGAAGGAAGGGAACGCCCTGGCCATTCGGCAGTGTCGTGCCCCCGTTCTCGACGCGGACTGGAAGGTTCTTGAACATCGTGTGCGTGTAGCCGCCGATTCCATAGAGAGCGAAGCGGTGCGTCGCACCCATGAGGTGACTGAAGAAGGGCAGCTGCAACTTCGCGTCGGCGCTGAAGTTCAAGATTTCTGGATCCGCCTGATACGCCGAGTACAGACCATCTTCACCGGGCTTTGCGTAGTTCACGTCGGCACGGAGACCGAGCAGATTCTTCGCGCCCTGCCATCCGAGCTGAGCCTGCGCGCTCGGGCCCGCGCTGTTCGGGTTGTAGAGCGAGCCATTCGGCGCGCTGACGCCGCCACCGATGCCGAAGTACAGGCCGCCCGGGAGACGGATCGGCGGATTCATCGTGACCGTGTCCACACGGGTCACGGTGTTCGTCGTCGTGACCGTATCGACGCGCGTCACGGTGTTCGTGAGGCGCAGCGTATCGGTCTTGTACACCGTCACCGTGTCCGTCTTTGCGACTTCGCCGCCCTGCTCCTTCGAGATCGGAATGCGGCGCGTGGAGGTTGGACCACTCTGCGCAGAAGCGATCGACGCGCCGAAGGCAACCATGGCCGCGGCGCCGAACAGCGTCTTCGAGGTAAAACGGAATGACATAGAATCTCCCTTTGAAGCCGTCCATCGTCTTGCCCCCGCGGACGACAACCGGGCGGAGCGAAGAAGGCGCAACCCGTTTCGCGCCTCAGTCTCCGGACGACGTACTTCGTCGCGGCACCGCTGGCCGGTTAAGCAGCAAGCGTGCCGATCTAGAATTTGGAAGTCGGAGATTTAGGGCTAAGTAAATACAGGCGGGCTCGAGCGGCAGGAACGGCGCAACAGCGCGTTGTCCGACTTATGCCTTCCGATGTCCGTCTACCGTTTGCCGACCCCGTCGTCCGCCACGGCGTTGAACGGAGGACCGGGTAGGCAAACCGATGACGGACGGCGGAGATCGGAAGTCGGACAACGCGCTGTTCCGCGTTCGTCAGTTGTCGATGCGCATGCGGAGTGTTGCCACCGACCCTTTGTGCCCATGCCGATTCTCTAACGCCAGCGATCCGCCATGTGCTTCCGCGATCTGCCGGCACAACACCAACCCGATGCCTGACCCCTGCGGTTTCGTCGTGAAAAACGGCACGAACAAATTCGCGCTGTTCGCGATGCCCGGCCCTTCGTCCTCGACCATCAGCTCGAGCGTTCCATTCTGTCGCCGCCACGACAACTGCACGCCCCCCTTCGTCTCGAGCGATGCATCCACCGCGTTGCGCACCAGATTGATCAAGAGCTGATCCAGTTGATCGCCGTCCGCCTTGAGCGTCGTCGGCGGTCCTCCGCGCACCGTCACCGGCATTCTCGTTTCCAGCGCCGCCACTCGCCGCACCCAGGTCCCCACGTCGAGCGGATTCTTGTTCGGCGCCGGCAATCGCGCGAGCCGCGCATACGCCGACATGAAACGCACGAGGGCTTCCGATCGACCTCCGATCACGCTCAGCCCCCGCCGCAGATCGTCGTCAGCATCGGCAGGCCGCGGATTGCGGTCGAGCAACGACGCGAGACTGCCTGTGATTGACTTGATCGGCGCGAGAGAATTGTTGATCTCGTGACTCAACACGCGCACCAGTCGCTGCCACGCTTGCAGCTCTTCTTCACGCAGCGTCTTGCTCACGTCCGCGAGCACGAGCAGCGTGTGTGCTCGGCCATCTTGCCGGAATGAGCCGCGGCGCACCTCCCATCGCCCCGCACCGCCCGCGAACGTGACATCCATCGTGCGCGGCGACTGTCCCTGAAGCGCGTCGGCCAGCCCAATCTGCTCCGCGGTGCGGCCGAGCAACCGCTCTTCGACTTGGCCGAGCAGACTCGCACCGGCGCGATTCACCAGCCGCAAACGATCGCGATGGTCGAACGCAAACACCGCGACGTCGATCTCGCTCATCACTGTTTTCAGCAGCGCCGTCGCTTCCATCGCGCCGAGTCGCTGCGTGCGCAACGTTTCGCCGAGCAAGTTCGACTCGAGGAAGGCGAGCCCGAGCGCGTCGTCCCGATCGGCGCCACGGGCGCGAATCGAGTAGTCACCTTCGCGCAATGCGGCGAGCATGTTCGACAGCGTCTGCAGCGGTCGCACGACGCGCTCGCGCAGCACGAGCGCCGTGATCAGCCAGCACCCGATGATCACGAGCCCAAGCGTCCACTGCACCTTGCCGCTGTACCCTTCGCGCCACAGCACGTACATCGACACGAACACGCCGGGGAAGCCGGCGAGCAGCGTCAGTCGAAAGACGAGGCGCTCGTGGCGCGGCGGAGTTTTGGGAGAGCCAGGCGCAAATCGAATGGACGGGTCGTGTTCCCCCGTCTCGTCGATCCGCGGCGTGCCCTCAGAGTCCATAACTCGCGATGCGCCGATACAGCGCGCTTCGCGACAGGCCGAGCGCCTGCGCGGCGCGACTCACATTGCCGTCGTAGCGCGAGAGTGCTTTCTGAATGAGCATTTTCTCGACGTCCTCGAGCGGCAAATCCTCCAGACGCGTAGAAGCGCTCGTGCCCGCGCGCAGTCCGAGGTCGGCCGCGCGCACTTGCTCACCCTGCGCGAGCAAGACCGCACGCTCCACCGCATGGTCGAGCTCGCGGATGTTGCCCGGCCACGGATGCGCGAGCAGCAACTGCATCGCGCTCGCGTCGAACCCGTGGAGATGCTTGCGATAGCGTGTCGCGTGGCGGCGGAGAAAATGCGTCGCGAGGGCGGGGATGTCTTCGCGCCGATCGCGCAGCGGCGGTAGATGGATCTCGATCGTGTTCAGCCGAAACAACAGATCCTCGCGGAAGCGCCCCTCGCCGACCTCTTGCTGAAGATTCGCATTCGTCGCCGAGACGACCCGCACGTCGACGTGCCGCGCCTTCGAAGAGCCGACGCGCTCGACGTCCCCTGTCTGAAGCACGCGCAGCAGCTTCGACTGCATCGCGAGCGGCACGGTGCCGATCTCATCGAGAAAGAGTGTGCCGCCGTCGGCGAGCTCGAACCGGCCGACACGATCTGTCTTCGCATCGGTGAACGAACCTTTGACGTGACCGAACAGCTCGCTCTCGAACAATCCTTCCGAGAGTCCGCCCATGTTGACGGCGATGAACGATCGCGATGCGCGCGGAGAAGACGCGTGCAGCCACTGCGCAACGAGCTCCTTGCCGGTCCCATGCTCGCCAGTGATGAGGACGTTGGCATCCGACGGTCCAACTCGCTCCATCACCTGAAGAATCGGCTTCATCTTCGGCGACTCGGCGATCATCTGCGGGAGGTGATCGCGGCGGAGCAAGCGATTCTCCGTCTCGAGTCGTTGGGCGCGCCGCAACGCTCGACCGAGCTCGACCTGCGTCGTCAGAATCGAAACGAGCCGAGCGTTGTCCCACGGCTTCTCGACATAGTCGCGAGCGCCGCGGCGCATTGCCTCGACGGCGTTGTCGATCGAGCCCCAGGCGGTCATCACGACGACGGGCATATTGGGCTCGAGGGTCTGCAACTGTTGCAGGAGATCGAGGCCTTCTTTGCCGGACGTCGTGTCGCGGGTGTAGTTCATGTCGAGCAGCATCGCGTCGTAGTCGCGGCGCTCGAGCGCGGACAGGGCGGCAGAAGGAGACCCGACGGTGTCGACGTCGAAGCCGTGACCCTTCAGCAAAAGGCGGAGGGCCTCGAGGACGTCGGCCTGGTCGTCGGCGACGAGGACGTGAGGCTGATTATTCTCGGATTTCATTGGTGGAGGGAAAGCTAGGGCGCTCGGCGCTGAAAGGTCGAGGTACGGCGGAAAAGCGCGTTGCCCGACGTCCGCTATCCGCCATCCGTCTTCGGTTTGCCAACCCCGTCGTCCGCCAGCGCGTTGATCGGAAAACCGGGCTGGCGAACTGAAAACGGGTGTCGGGTAGCGCAAGTCGGAAAGCGCGTTGTTGCGCAGTTACTCCGCCCGCAACGCGATCATTGGATCAACGGCCGCCGCTCGTCGTGCCGGTATCCAACTCGCGACCCCCGCGATGCCCGCCAACAGCCCCGCGACTCCCACGAACGCCAGACTGTCGATCGCCGAGACGCCGAGGAAAACAGCGGACAATACTTTCGCGAGAATCGCCGACAACCCCAACCCGACGCCAAGCCCGATCATCGTCAGCCTGGCGCCCTCACGCACGAACAACTCCGTCACTTGCCTACCCGCCGCGCCGAGCGCGATGCGCAGGCCGATTTCCCGCCTGCGCTGGCCGACGGAGAACGCGATCACCGAATACACACCGACGCACGCGAGCAGCAACGCGAGTGCGCCGACGACAGCGAGAATCGTCGAGCCCATCTTCGTTTCCGACAATCGATCACGACGATACCGCTCGAGCGTCTGCACTCCCACAACCGGAAGATTCTTGTCGAGCGCCCGAATCGCGGCCGCCACAGGACGCGCAAGCGTCGCAGCGTCCCCCGCCGAGCGCACGAGAATCGTGAGGCCCGATTTCCGCGCATACTGCATCTCGGGAAAGTAGAGAGTCGGCCGGACCTGTTTGCCGACGCCGTACGTCATCGCTTCGCGCACGACGCCGACGACCGGAATGAACGGACCGTTCGGGCCCGAGGTGCTGACGTGTTTGCCGATTGGATCGACACCGGGCCATGCGCGCCGCGCAAAGTCTTCGCTGACGATGACGACGCGCTCGCTCGTTGGGCCGTCTGTCATCGCAAAATCGCGCCCGCGAACGATCCCGATCCCGAGCGTGCGGAAGAATCCTGGGCGCACCGCGTTCCAGTAGGTGGAGCTCGTCGTCGGCGCGTTCACCGCGGCCCCCGCCTCGCGCGGGTCGAACGTCAACATCCCGCTCGTCTTTCGTTCGCCCATCGGCACGCTGGTCGTGAACGTGACATCGTCGACACCAGGAAGGGCGGCAACGCGACGGCTCAACTCATCGACGAACGCCCGCGACTGGTCCGCGGTATATCCTTGGAGCCCGAGATCGAACTGCGCGGCCAGCACGTGCGACGTCGCCTCGAATCCCACGTCGCGCTTGGCCGAGCGGTACAACGAGCTCAAAAACATGCCGGCCATCACGAGCAGCACGAGACTGAGCGAGAGCTGTGCGACGACGAAGCCATTCTGAAGGCGCGAGCGCCGCGCATCACGTCCGACTGACGAGTCCTTGAGTGCGGCGGTCAGTTGTCCGGCCGTGGCGTGCACGGCGGGCACGAGTCCGAACAACAGGCCGGTCGCCACGGCGACGGCGACCGTGAATACGAGCGTGTCGCGGTCGGCGTAGACTCCGAGTGGCACGGGAACGAGTCGCGTCAAGACGTCGGTTGCCCACAATGAGACGACAATACCCAGTGCACCCGCGATCAACGCGAGCATCGACGCTTCCGTGAGCAGCTGTCGCACGACGCGCGCTCGGCTCGCACCGAGCGACAACCGAACCGCAATTTCTCGGCGACGTCCGACGCCGCGTGCAAGCAGCATGTTGCTGACGTTCGCGCAGCAGATGAGCAGAATGAGGCCCGTCGCCGCCGCCGCCAGACCCGCGATTGGGTAGACGTCGCTGCCGCTGAACGGCGTGAGTCCGCCGCGCACGCGTTCGACAGTCGCCGTCATGCCGGCGTGGCCGGCGGAATCTTCGCGCGCGAGGCGCGCGGCAACAGTCGCGACAGCGGCGCGTGCCTGCTCGATCGTCACGCCCGGCTTGAGACGGCCGACCGCCTCGAGCCACCAGGTGCCGCGCTGGTTCAACACCTCTCCGAGCTGCGGCTGCGCGCGCAGCTGCATCATCATTGGCACGAAGACCTCGAGGCGTTCTTCGTGCACGACACCGTTGAAGTTCTCGGGCGCGACGCCGACGATCGTGAACGGCTGGCCGTTCAAGACGACGGTTTTTCCGAGCACGCTGTCCGCGCCGCCGAGCCGCTCCTGCCACATGCGGTAGCTGAGCACGGCCACGGGATGTGTGTTCGGCGTCGCGCCTTCGTCCACCGTAAAACCGCGTCCTCGCGCCATCCGCACGCCGAGCACGTCGAAGTAGCTCGCGTCGACGATCGCCCCCTCGACGAGCGACGGCGTATCGCCGATGGCCAGCGAGAGATCGACGCGTCCAAACGCCGCGGCGTCGCGGAACACGCCCGAGGAGTCGCGGAAGTCGCGGAAGTCGGGATACGAGATGCTCGACCCGCCGCCTCCCTTGTTGTATGGCGCGATCCACACGAGGTCATTCCCCGCGTGCACGCCGGGAAGCGGGCGGACGAACACCGCCTGGATCAACGTGAACAGTGCCGTGTTGGCGCCGATGCCGATCGCGAGCGTGAGCGCGGCGACGACCGTGAACGCCGGCGTGCGCGCGAGCTGGCGAAGCGCGTAGCGGAAGTCCTGAAGCAGGGTATCCATGAGAGTTCTCGTCTGTTCGTTATCAGTCTTCTCTGAATGCAACCATCGGATCGACCGTTGCCGCGCGCCGCGCCGGGACACAAGCAGCGATCGCCGCAACGGCCGTCAGCAGCAGAGCGATTGCTGCGTAGATCACGAAGTCCATCGGAGCAACGCCAAGGAACATCGACGACAGGATCTGAACGGCGCCAGCGGACAAGACGAGCCCCACGAGAACGCCGACGCTCGTCAAACGCACGCCCTCGCCGAGGAATGTTGCGATGACTCGATCACGCGAAGCGCCGAGGGCGATGCGCACGCCGATCTCCCGGGTACGCTGCCCAACGGAGAAGGCGATGATCGCGTACACGCCCACGCTCGCGAGAACGAGTGCGAGCGCGCCGACGATACCGAGCAGCGTGGATCCGAGCGCCGGCTCCGCCAGTCGATCGCGCCGATACTGCGCGAGTGTCTGCAGCGCGTGTACTGGCAAGTTTGGATCGAGCGCGTGAACCTGCGCGCGCACGGCTTGGCTGAGCGTCGTCGCGTCGCCGTTCGACCGCACGAGCAGCGTGAGATCGCGGGCGCGAGGAAACTGCAGGTGCGCGCGATAGACGATCGCGCGTCGCCGCTCGCCGATGCCAAACAACGCCGACTCTTTCACGAGGCCGACGACCGTCAGGAATGGCCCCGCTTTCCCGGCGACGCTGACGCGCCTTCCGATCGGCTCAGCGCCGGGCCAAGCGCGCCGCGCAAAGTCTTCACTGACGACTGCGACATATGGCGAGCCCGCCACGTCGCTCATCGCGAAGTCTCGCCCGCGAACGAGCGGTATTCCCACGACGCCGAAGAAACCCGGCCGCACGATGTCATCATAGACCTCGACGCCGGCATTCTCGCCGAATCCGACAGTCGGCTCGCCGGCGTCGAGCGCGATGTCGGCGCCGAATGTGCGCTCGCCCATCGGAACCGTATTCGTCGTCGACACGCCCGCGACGCCGGGCAAGCCCGCGACGCGCTGCTCGAGCGTCGTCACGAGGGACGCGGCCTGTTCCGGCGAGTAGCCCTGAAGTCCGAGGTCGAACGACGCGGCCAGCACGCGCGAGCTCGCGTCGAAACCGAGCGGTACTCGGCTCGATCGTAGCAGTTGCGCAAGGAAGGCGCCGGCGGTGATCAGCAGCACGAGACTGAGCGAGACCTGAGCGACCACGAAGCTGCGCTGAAGCTTCGAGCGACGTCGGTCGAAGCCGATCGTCGATTCCTTCAAGCCGTCCACGAGGTTGGCGCGCGTCGTGTGGAGCGCGGGCACCACGCCGAACGCCAGCGCCGTGACAAATGCCGCGGCGATCGAGAAGAGAATCGTATTAGTTTCGGGCGACGCGTCGAGCGACGCGGGAATGATCGACGAAAGAATTCCGTTGACCCACAGTGCGAGCAACACGCCGAGCATGCTCGCGATGGCGGCGATCAGCGTGCTCTCGACGAGCAATTGCCGAATCACGCGCGACCGGCTCGCGCCAAGCGACAGACGGACAGCGATTTCGCGCCGTCGTCCCACGCCGCGAGCCAGGAGCATGTTGCTGACGTTCGAGCAGCAGATGATGAAGATCAGCAGCGTCGCGCCAGAGGCGAGCAACGCGATTGGTGCGACGTCGTGCATGTCGTGCGGGCTCATGCCGCCGCGCATGGGAACGGCCGACGCGGAGAATCCGCGACGTGTGGAGTCCTCCGCGGCGATGCGCCTCGCGACGACGTCGAGGCGTGCGTTTGCTTGCTCGAGCGTGACATCGCGGGAGAGCGTTCCGATCGCCGACAGCCAGATCGATCCGCGCTCCGCGAGCAGACGCGGCGCGTATGGTTGGACGATCGGTTGGGCCGCGATCGGCACCCAGAGGTCGCGTCGCGGTCCATGTGTCGCGCCATTGAAGCGCTCGGGCGCCACGCCGACAATCGTAAATGCCGTTCCATCGAGCACGAGGCGCGATCCGATTGCGCTGTCGCTGCTCCCGAATCGCTCTTGCCAGATCCGGTGACTGATGACGACGACAGCTGCTGCGTTGCCGGCGCGGTCTTCTTCGGGGAGGAAGCCGCGGCCGAGCGCGAGCGGGACGTCGAGCAGCGAGAAGTAATTGCCGCTGACGATCTCACCGCGGAGCCGCACGGGCTCACCGCCGCCGGCGACGGAGAAGTCCGCGTTGCCGACGGCCGCGGCGCGATCGAACACGCCGGAGGAGTCGGCGTAGTCGGCGAAATCCCGGTACGAGAGGGGGGGCGAAAATCCGCCGCCACTGGCGTGCGACGCAATCCACACGAGGTCGTGGGCGCGAACGCCGGGCATCGGCCGCACGACGATGGAGTTGATGAGCGCGAAGAGCGCGATGTTCAGACCGACGCCGACGGCGAGCGTCGCGATGGCGAGTGCGGAGAACCCGGGCGTTCGGAGGAGCTGGCGGGCCGCATACCGGAGATCGTGCATGTCGTCCCACTAAGGGAAGACGTATGCCGATACTAACTGCGCAGAATTCAATGAGTTAGGCGGCGCAATGATTTCGAGTCTGGCCGAAAGTGGGAACGCTCGTCCCACAAGCGCACATCGTAGTGTCGAACAGCTCTACAGCCGCAATTTCTCCTGAGTGGGGATTTCGGATCCGAGCACCCACCAGTCCGCGGTTGTCGCGGTCACTGTGCGATAGTCGATACCGGCGGCATCGAAGTATTTCGACGCGCTGACGATTTTTCTTTTTTCCTGCGGAAATTGAAGTGCGTCCAGATTGACGCTGCCTTTCGTTTCCCGCACCAGATGAAACGCAAGTCGTCCGTCGTGTGAACGGCGTACGATCCCCCAGTCCGGGTTGTAGTTCCCGATCACGCGCGGCAGCTTGATTTTGAATGCCGGGGGGAATTTGAAATACAACACGATTTGCGGATCGTCCTTGAGCCGCTGGACGAATGCGACTTCGACGGCGGAGTCCTTCTGGATCAGATCATACAGCCCCCGATCGTCGCCGGCGATTGTCTCCTTCTGCGGATATCGTCGCGTCGGTGGAAACAGATCTTCTAGATCGATCGACTCCTCGCCATCCCCAAGCTCGAAACTGATCAAGGACGCTACGTGATCGGCGACGGCGTTTCGAACCGCAGGAATAAAGACGCCGGCGAATCCTTCTGGGTTTGCAATCACGCATCGTTTGACATGCCTCGGTAGCCCGCGGAAGATGGCATTCGCCGTTGCACGCGTGATGCCGGCCTCGCGAGCGGCACGATCGATCAAATTGAAAACGGCGTAGCGTGTTTCGGAAACCCGGACCGATCTCTCGCTGATGCGTTGCCCGGCTGGGCTCTCGCAGACGAACGGCTGATTGAGTCGAAGCTCAACACCATTTTCGAAGAGAGCAGCTGGCGCCGCGCCCGCGCGCACTTCGGCGACGACGAACCCGCGGAGACGTTGGTCGTTGAAAATCCGCGCCAGATCATCCTTGATACCGAACTCGCGGTTGTAGCTGTCGGTCTCGTCGCGCGTATTCGTAACACGAACCAGCATGCGCATGTGATCGCGATGCGCGGTGCGCAACGTGAGCTCGTACCGGTGAACCACGAACTCGCCCTTCTGGATGACGAGACGCGCGTCAGGAAAAGTTGCCTCGGAGAGTCGGGCGATACACTCGGTGATCAGTGCTTCGGAATCGACGTTGAGGTGATATCGCACGCGCCGTCGGAGTTTCTCCCAGAACCGCTCGAACTCGGTGTGGCCAATGAATAGCGCGTCGTTGCGTCTCGCGACTCGCTTGTGCGCCTCGGTCGGCGGTGGCGGCGCAGCTTCGCCGTCGTCAACATATTCGTTCTGGAGGCCGCTTACGTACGTCTGATAGCTCTCGTTCGCGACGACGGTGAGGATATTCAGCTCGTCTCCGGCAACGCGCTCGCCGTTCTGATTGACACAGATTCGAAGGCCACGCCCGATCTCCTGCCGCTTCTTCGTCTCGGACACGGTTTGATTAAGAGTGCAGATTTGAAAGACGTTGGGGTTGTCCCAGCCTTCTTTGAGCGCCGAGTGGGCAAAGATGAACGACACAGGTTCATCGAAGGACAACAGCTGCTCCTTCTTCTTCATGATCAGCTCGAACGCGCGGCGTTCGGCGTCGCGCTCCGTTGCATTGCGTCCTTCCGTGTCGACATCCACTTCATCGCCGCCCTTGATCTTCGTTTTGGCGAAGTAGGCCTCGCGCACCTGCTGGGGTTCGAGGTTCCGGAAGTCGTCGAAGGCAACGCGGTGCTTTCGGAACGCTTCGTCAAAGATCCGACGAACAATGCCGTCTTGCGCAGTATAGTTCGCCACTCGGTCGACAAAAAAAAGCGAGAGCACTTTGATGCCGCGGGACTTGAGCTCCTCCTGACGCTCGAGGTGTTGGCGCACCGTCTCCTCGATTTGCGCTTTAAAGATCGCTGGACGGGAGGGAGCGAGTGCGGCGCCCATGTCGAGACGCACGTTGTTCTCGAAGAGCACAAATCCTTCCCCGCGATTGATCTCGCGAACCCGATATCCCTTGTGTTCGTCACGTTTGGTTTTCGCAAAGAGATCATCGCCGTCGCGCAAGTTGAGATCAACCTCGCGCGTCCGTCCGTCAGCATACACGTATGTGCGCAGGGTCGCGCGGATGGGACCAGTCTTTGTCACGGACCGCAACGCGAGGAACGGAACATTGAGGTCTTCTTGCTGCGTGATACCAACGACCTGAATGCGCTTCACGAGTCCACGCCTGTATGCTTCGAAGGGCGTGAGGCGGTAGACAAGGTTCGGGCTCGTGCGGTGTGTCGCGCTATAGCGCAACGAGAACAGCGGATGAAGCGTGCGAAGCGCTTCGCGGGCGCGCTCGCTCTCCATGTTCTGCGGCTCGTCGAGAACGACAATCGGACGTGTTTCCTGGATGAACTGAAACGGAAGCCGTTCTCCGGGCAGCTTCTCGGTCGGTTTGTAGAGATTGTTGCCGATCTTGTTGAATGCGTCGAGCGTGATCACCAGGACGTCCGCGTCGGTGGATGTTGCGAACGAGCGCAGACGGCTGAGCTGTGCACCGTCGTAGCGAATGAGGTTCACGCGCTCGTTTCCATACAGCGAAGCGAAATGAGCACGTGTGATCTCGAACGTCTTAACCACGCCTTCATAGATCGCTATGCTGGGCACGACGATGACGAACTTTCCGAAGCCATACAGCCGCCGCAGCTCATAAATGGTGCGAAGATAGACGTACGTCTTGCCCGTACCGGTCTCCATTTCGATCGTGAAGCTAGGATAGCGCCAGGTTTCGGAGCCGGCGCCCTGAAGTACCGGCCCCTCGTCCGTCTCGAGAGCCGGACGTCGATCGCCCAAGATTGAGGCGCGCTTCTGGACGGCGGCAAGATTCTCGAGCAACCAGCCTTCATTGAAAGCGTGATCTGGCGGCACGTTGGCGACGACGTCTTCGTTTGCGGCGCTTTCGCTGCGGAGTCGAAAGCTGGTATCGCGCCGCGCATAGCCTTCGAATAGGTCCGTCACTGCGCGGACCGCGTCGTTCTGATAGTCCTGGTTCGGATCGAAGCGGAGCCGGAGTTGTGTGGTGCTCATCGCGTCGCTCAGATCGACCGGAGCATGCAGCGATCGGCGAGACGCATCTTGACGCGGTCGGTCAGCGCGCTATCGAGACAAACGAACACGTCGGATTCGACGACATCGAGACTTTCGAGGGCGAGGTCGTCGACCTTTTCGTCAAAGCAGGCGATCAAACGGTGGGAAATGTGGTCACTCTCGACGATGAACACGCGTTGCTTCCGCTCTGGACGCTTTTCCGTGACGGTGCTGTCGAGCGGGAACCCTTCGAGAAGCATGACCTCCGGAAGCAGCCGAGTGGCCGACCAATTGTCGACCAGTGGCGTCTCGGCCTGTGAGAACAACGATTCAAGTTCCTTGATGTCGGTACCCTCGTAGTCCATCCACGCGCGGAAGTTGGAGCGGTCAAGTTTATAGACCCGAAAGCCCGCGTCCTCACCCATTCGCGGAGGCGCTTCACGGCGAATGCTTTTGACCGCTCGCCGGATGCGTTCCTTAGAGATTTCAGCAACCGTGTTAAGCCCGCCGCCGTCTGTGGATTCTTGTAGCTGAACGCTGACAGTGCGTCGCTGTGTGCCATGCTTGCTGTTGCCGCGAAGTGCGGCCTCAGCCATCGAGGCTGAGCCCGCGAAGAAGTCCATCACAATACCGTCACTGTTAGCCCCCATGCCGATTTCGATCAACCTTTCCAACAATTCGAGCGGCTTCGGGAATTGAAGCGGTGCATGTCCCTTGAAGTGCTGCGCCAGGTCTCTCGTACCGTCCTGAGTGTACGGCCCGTCGAGTACGGAAAAGGGCTTGGCACCCCGTCGCGAGCCATCCGATTCGCGAAGATATTGCTTGTAAGAAACACTCGTGCCCGATCTGGAATGCGTGAACACGATCAAGTTCTGCTCAAGTGCTTTTTCAACGCGTTCGCGGCTCCACCACCATTGACGTTTGGGGAAAACGACAGTGCCATCTGGCGCAGTTATGGGGAAGACGAGATTTGGACGCGAATCCATACTCTTCGTCGCCTCGAGCGGCTTCAGGCGGTAAGGTCCGCGCGTCTCGTATTGATCGTCTTTGAACTTGTAGTATTTGCGCTCGGCATCCTCGTCGGGGGCCAGCCACAGCTCGTGCAGGTGCTCGATCGATCTCGCGTACACGAGGATGTACTCGTGTAGACGCACCACATACTTCTCCTTTGCTCCACCGCCGTAGCTCTTCTTCCATACCATGCTTTCGACGAAGCTCTCCTCACCGAAGATCTCGTTCATCAGCATGCGGAGGTGATGCACCTCGTTGTCGTCGATGCTGACAAAAATGACTCCGTCGTCACGTAACAGGCTCCGAGCAACCATCAATCGAGGGTACATCATCGACAGCCAGTTGGAGTGAAAGCGGCCGTCGGCGCGAGTGTTCGTCGTGAGCGCGCGGCCTTCTTCATCAGCCTGGCCAGTTTTCCGTAAATAGTCCCCGATCGGATCGCTGAAATCGTCGCGATAGACGAAATCGTTCCCGGTGTTATACGGCGGATCGATGTAAATCATTTTTACCCGACCCGCGTAGCTTTTTTGCAAGAGCTTGAGCACTTCGAGATTGTCGCCTTCGATGAAGATGTTCCGAGTTGTTTCCTCATCGATGCCTTCGTCGGGCGCGGGCACGAGAGTGCCGCGACTCGGCATCGCCGCCAACCGCCGTGCCTCGCGCTTCCCGGGCCATGTCAACCCAAAATGCTCGCCCTTTGAGTCCTCTGGTTCGAGCCAATCGCCCAGTGCCTCTCGCAAGGTCTCCATGTTCACTTGTCCGTCGGCGAATGCCTCGGGTACAACCTCGCGGAGTCGGGCCAGGCGTTCCTCGGTAAACGTGAACGACGGACGAAGCTTGGTGACGGTCATATTCGGAAAGCGTGATTATCGTGTTGGGGCACCGCGCTGCGCGCGACGGAGCGTAAGAGTCGGCTCTGCCACGGACGCTCCAGCGGTGCACATCCGGCAGTAATCGCAACTCGTGCATTTCTTGGGAGTGGGCTTCGCGGGCAAGTCGCCGGAGCGCAGTGCGGCCGCCGCTTCGCGCACGCCGCGCCTTACGTCGTCGATGAACTCCTCGTCGACTGGGCGTGGTTTTCGCTTTCGCTCATCGAGATTGTAGATCTCAACGAAGTCGGCGCGGCGCCCCGTGAGCTCTTCATAGCCGAGTGCGTAGACGTGGAGTTGCTGTTCCGTAAGCTCCTCGACTTGCGCGCGCTGCGTGGATTTCAAATCGACGATCGTCGTCTGTCCCGTGTCGCGCCGTCGTACGAGGTCGATTCTGCCAACCACGGATACGCTATCTCCGAGATGGATCTCGATCGTCTTTTCGGCGAACTCGAGCTGAGGCAATAGCGTGCGGTTGTCTCGCAGATAGTCGGCGACGACCTTCTCCGCCGACTGCGTCAACGACTCGCGTAGAGTGGCGTAAGCGTACGGTGCGTGCATATGCGTCGCGACCAACGCAGCCGCCTCTTCGGGTTTCGCCACGTCGCCGCGAATGGCTCGGGCGTGAACTTCCGCGAGCGTGTCGTGCAGGGATTTGCCGTAGCCGAGCGCTTCGTGGATTGGCGCGTTGAAACCGTATAGCACCCGCAGCTTGAATTGATACGGACACTCGAAGAAGTACTTCAGATCCGAGAAACTCAGAACGACGTTGCTGACCCCCGACCGCGGTTGTGGCGTCAAGCGTCGGCGTTGCGAGTAATCGGGACGCCGCCGCTTCACCCAAGGCGACGCCTGCACATTCTCAAAAAACTCTGACGCCTTCTGGAATAGCTTGTTCCCCGGTACAGGCGCCCACGTGCAGTGCAGGAACTTCTGGCTTCGCGTCGCCGCGACGTAGAACAGGCGCCGTTCGTCCTCGAGTGTTCCCTCATAACGCGCCTGACCGACTATCCCCGCCTTTGGCAGCAGATGCCAAACGTTGCGTCCGCCGGGTTTCTTGGCGGGAAATCGATTCTTCAGTAATGCCGGCACGAAGACGGCTGGCCATTGCATTCCCTTCGCCTGGTGCACCGTCATTACGCGTACGGCGTCGGGGTTGGCGTATGCGGTGTCTTGCCACCCCTCGGGATAGCTGGACTCGGCACGGTACTGGAGAAAGCTCGCGAAGCTCGCGTGTTTTTCGCCGGGCTGAGACTGAAAGTGAATAGACTCGAAGTCCGAGATCACCTGGCTGAACTTGCCCAGATTGTAGAACACGATCTCGCCGCGCCGGTTGGGCACGCGCTCTTCACGAATACCGGCAGTCTCGAGAAACGCGAGAAACGAGCGCTGGAGGTTGTAAAAGCTCCAGCGCTGCTCGTCCGGTTCAGCGAGCTGTTCACGCGTCTGCTCGGCTTTGGCGATCGCGGCGCGCAGGTCGTCGCTGGTTGCACCGGTTCGCGCCGCGGTCCATGCGGTTTCGAGCGACGACGCAGTGACGTCGGGCCGAGCGGCGAGAAAGTAAAAGAGTTGGCGAGCCGCCTCTGCCTCGGGCGTCTCGAACAGATCGTTCATCCCGACGACGATGTGCGGAATACCAGCGGCCGCGAGGGCTTCGGTGATTGGTGTCGCACTCCCTTTGACGGTGCGCAGCAGGACCGCCATGTCGGACCATGATAGGCCGCGTTCGCCATCGTCTTCCGTGAAGGCGATGCCATGCAGCTGTCGCATGGTTTCGACGATGTAGGATGCTTCCGCCTGCGGATTCTCGAACGCTAGAGCGACAAGGTCGTACGGCTCGAATGTCTGCGAGCCGGCAGGAACCATTTCTTTGTCGAGCCGATCTCTGTTCTGCGCGATGAAATCACGTGCCGTCTCGACGATGCCTTGCGTCGAGCGAAAGTTTTCCTGCAGCCGAATTTGCTCGACGGCCGGATATCGCTCGGCGAATTCGAGAATGCCGCGTACGTCGGATCCACGCCACTGATAGAGTGTTTGATCGTCGTCGCCGACGACGCAGATCTTTGCGCCCAAGTCATGGAGCGTCCGGACGATGCGCTCCTGCACCGGGTTGACGTCTTGATACTCGTCGACGATTACATGGCGCACCCGCGCCGCGAGGCGATTGCGCACCGCCTCGTCGGTCTCCAATACGTGCGCCGCTTCCTCGAGAATCGCGGAGTAATCGAGCTGACGTTTGCCGTCGAGCAGCTGTCGATATCGGGCAAGCCCCGCGACGACGGAATTGCCCGCCAATGCCGCCTCATCGAGCTCCGATTCGCGCAGAATCGCGAGCGCGCTGAAGTAGTTGTTGGTGTCCTTGTACCGCGCGAGCAGGGTTCCGGCGAGATCGGTCGACGTAGTCAGACCGCTCTTCGCACTGTAACGGTCGAGGAAGAGGAGCTGCTGAACCTCGTTGAGGACTTCGTACTTGAGGTACCTCGGCACCTCGGTCTTGAGCAGATCGAGCGCGAACCCGTGAATAGTCCCAACGTACATCTCCGCCATTCCATTCAGATCGCCGAGTTGCGCGCGGACGCGGGACTGGATCCGCTCCTTGAGTTCTCCTGCGGCTTTTTCGGTGAATGTGAATGCGATGATCGCGGCGGGCGTGACGGCGCCATCGAGCCGAGGATCCAACAGATTGGCGATCCGGCGCGCGACGACTTCGGTCTTTCCGGAGCCGGCGCAGGCGATGAGTTGAAGGTTGCCACTCGGATGCTCAATCGCGCGGCGCTGTTGAGGCGTGAACTGCATGCCACATGATACGACAATTCCCTAAGATGGGGAATCATGTGGCGGCTGCGATCATGCCGTCATGGCGAGCGCCCGGCGCAAGAGCGCGGTTTATGACCAGGAATACCGGTACGTGATTCGCCGCGTTCGAGAGGCGAGGCTCGAGGCCGGCATGACGCTCAAAGACGTCGCCACCGTGCTCGATCGTCCTATTTCGTATGTGTCCAAGTGCGAGCTGGGCGAAAGACGAATAGACCCAGTGGACCTTCGGAAGTTCGCGGAGCTATACAACAAGCCGTTCGAATACTTCTTCCCCAAGCGCTCACGGCGCGCCTCTAAGCGTTCGAAGGACGTCGCGGAATAGCGGTGCCCACTCCCAGAGCCAGAGTTCCTGGAAGGATCGTGGCAGGCCGGACAGGCGGTCGAACCTAAAGAAAAAACGAACGGCGCCTCGATCAGTCGAAGCGCCGTTCGCTGCTATCCGATATCCGCCGTGTGGTATCAGGCTTTGACCGCTCCCTCCGACCCCGTAATCCAGCCGTCCTTCAACTCGATGATTCGGTTGCCGAACTTCGCGTTCTCCTCCGAGTGCGTCACCTGAATGATGGTGGTGTTCGCCTCATTCAACTTCTTGAATAACTCCATGATTTCCCGGCCCTGGCTCGAATGCAAATTGCCCGTGGGCTCGTCGGCGAGAATGAGCTTCGGCTTCGCGATCACCGCGCGCGCCACTCCGACCAACTGCTGCTGTCCACCCGAAAGTTGGCGGGGATAGAGATCCTTCTTTCCCACCATGCCGAACCGATCGAGCGTGTCCGCGACGATCGCTTCACGCTCCGATTTCTTCACGTTCCGGTACGAGAGCGGAATATCGAGATTCTCGGCGACGGTGAGATCGTCGATCAGGTGATACTGCTGGAACACGAACCCGATGTGCTCTTTGTTGAGCGCGACGCGCTGCTTGTGGCTCATCGCGTGGACCGGATGGCCGAGGAAGTAGAACTCGCCGGTCCACGCGCTGTCGAGCATGCCGAGGATAGCGAGCAGCGTCGACTTGCCGGCGCCCGACGGTCCCATGATCGACACGAATTCGCCGGCCTGAATGTCGCCGCTGATCCGGCGCAACACGTACGAACGACCGGCCGCGGTCTCGAAGACCTTCTCGATGTTGCGCATCGAGATGAGCGGGCCAACGATCGGCGGCGCGGGAATGTCGCGCGGAGCCGGTTTCGGAGCGCTGGAAAAGAAAGCCATAGTAACTCCTAAGTTAATGCAAAGTCTGAGGCTCCGCCCCGTTCGCGGGGCGTCGCCGCACGACACGTAGAATCTTGTCGTCGCTCGGACGGGCGTAGCCTCGGCCGTCGCGATTGGTCACGCTCAAATACAGGTGGCCGTCGGGGGCGAACGCGACCGCGCGCACACGACCCAACTTTCCCTCGAACAGCGGCTGCTGGTCGCTGACCCGCCATGTGCCGCTGGCGTCGCGCGTGACGGCGACGCGACGCAGATGCTCGCCGCGCAACGCACCGACGAACAAGTTGCCGCGCCATTCGGGAAACTCGGCGCCGTCGTACATCGCGAGCCCTGACGGAGCGATGGCGGGATTCCACACGGCGATCGGATCGGTGAACGGACCGTATGCGGTTCCTACCACCACCGGCCAGCCGAAGTTGCCGCCACGCACGACGGCGTTGAGCTCGTCGTTGTTGCGCCGGAGCAGCTCGTCGGGGAAACCGCTCGGACCGTGTTCGGTGGCGAAGAGCTGCCGCGTCCGCGAGTCCCACGCGAGTCCCTGCACGTTCCGGAAACCCTTCGCCCAGACCGGCGACGTGGAATCGGGATTGTCGCGGGGAATTTTTCCGTCGCGCGTGATGCGAAGAATCTTGCCGGCGAGCGAACCTGTTTGTCCGCGGAGCGGACTCCGCGCATCGCCGGTTGCGACGTAGAGCATGCTGTCCGGCCCGAACGCGATCGCGTCGCCCGCGTGCAACGAGTTGCTGGGAATACGATCGAGAATCACTGTCGGGTCGACGCCGGCGCCGTCGCGTTCCGTGAGACGGACGACACGATTGACGAGATCCCCGCCGACGCGAAACGTCCCGACGACGAAGAGCTGTTTCGAGGTCGCGAAATCCGGCGCGAGCGCGATGCCCATCAAGCCCGCCTCGCCCGTTGCTTCGACTCGCAGCGTCGCCCACGCTTTCGGCGAAAGCACGCCGTCCAGAATCACCCGAATACGACCGGGGCGCTCGGTGACGAAGATTCTTCCGTCGGGCGCGAATGCCATCGCCCAGGGAACTGTGAGCCCCGTGGCGATCGTATCGAGCGCGACGTCGTCGGCGATCGGGACGCGACGCACGGGGTCGCGATCGACAGCGCTGGCGCACAGCAACACCAGAATCTGCCCGACGGCCTTCGTCTTCACTCGGCCCGCAGTGCCTCGAGCGGGCTGACTTTCGACGCTCGGCGGGCCGGCGACCACATCGCGCCGAGCGCCACTCCGCCGAGCAACAGAACGACGACGAGGTACAGCCCGATGTCAATGGCTTCAGGCGCGAACATGAAGGAGCTAATCGACGTCAGTGCACGCAGAGTTGCCACCGCACCGCCAAGTCCGATCAACATCCCGATGGCGACGAGCCGGCCACCTTCTTTCACGACCAAGCCCAACACATGCTTCGCCTCGGCGCCGAGTGCAATGCGAACACCGATCTCACGAGTGCGCATGCCGGTATTGTACGCGACGACGCCGTAGAGTCCAATCGCCGCGAGCAATAGCGCGAATGCCGCGAAAATCGCGATCGTGAGGGAATACATCTGGTAAGGCCAGTAGGTGCTGGCGCGCTGCTGACGAACCGTCTGAAGTCCTTGAACCGGGAGGTCCTGATCGACGGCTCGCGTCACCGCGCGAATCGTGGAGGCGAGCGTCGCTGGATCCGCGCTCGACCGAACACTCAGCGTCAGGCGATCCGTCGTGGACTGATCGAATGGCACGTAGGCGTAACTGGTGACGCCAGCACGAACCGACGCGACGTCGCCAACGATCCCGACGATGGTGAGCCAGGGCAGTGAATCCGCACTTCCCAGTTTGATGCGGCGACCCAGAGGAGACTGGCCCGGCCACAACACATCGGCCATGTGCTTGTTGATCATCACCGTCGGCGCGGCGCCGGCCCGATCCTGCGCATCGAAACGCCGTCCGCTCACGACCGACAACCCGATTGTCTCGAAGTAGCTCGGCGTGACGGTGAATGCAAATCGTGGAGAGACCGATTGCGCGGTGCTGTTGTCTACGCCCTCCGCGCGAATGGCGCGATCCTGCGCGCCGAATCCGGCGATGAACTGGAAGTAGTGGCCGGCCACGTTCGTGACGCCTGGCGTCCGCTCGAGGCCATTGAGGATTTCGTGAACGGCCGTGCGAATGAGCGCGCGGTTTTGATAGCGGCCGTCGAGAAACTCGACATCGCCACGGACGAGATCGAGCTCGTTGGTGCCGGTTTCCGGCGCGGCGAGTCTGATCATGCTCTTCGTCAGCACGCCGGCACCGGAGAGCAACACGAGCGCCAGCGCCAGCTCGCCGATCACCATCAAGCCGCGCAGGAAACTCCGCTGTACCGTCGTTCCAATTTCCTTCAGCGCCGTATGCACATCGGGCGCCGACGCGCGGAGCGCCGGCAGCAGCCCGAACATGATGGCCGTGGTCGCCGAGACGACGAGACAATACGCGGCCGTGCGCCAGTCGATGCTGAAGTCGATGTAGAAGGGGATCTGCGTGCCGAATCCTTTTGCGGCGAGATCGACGGCCCACATGGTGACGAGCATTCCGAGCGCGCCACCCGCGACGGAGAGCAACACCGCCTCCGTGAGGAGATGGCGAACGATCTGCGCTCGCGTTGCTCCGAGCGCGAGACGAATGGCGATTTCGCGCTGCCGACTCGTGCCGCGCGCGAGCAGAAGTCCCGCGAGGTTGGCGCAAACGATGAGCAGCACCACTCCAACAGCAGCGAGCATCACTCCGAGCAGCGCCGACGGGATTTCCGTGAACGAGCTCCGCAGCCGCGTCGCGTGCGCGGTCCACTCGGTCTGCGTCGCTGGATACTGCGACTCCAGCCCCTTCGCGAGGACGACCATCTCGGCGTCGGCGGTTGCGAGCGAGACGTCGGGTCTGAGTCGCGCGACGACACCGAAATCGCGTTGATCGCGCGTGAAGTCGCGTGCGTTTGGCGTCGCCGGCACCCAGAGCTCCGCGAATTCAGGAAACTTGAATCGCGGCGGCATGACGCCAATGACCGTGTGCGCAAGGCCATTGATGCGAATCGTCTGGCCGACGATTCGCCGGTCGGCGCCGTAGCGACGCGTCCAGAGTGCATCGCTGAGCAGCACCACGGGTGGCGCGCCGAGGCGATCGTCGTCGGCGACGAAGCCGCGACCGAGCGCCGGATGGATGCCGATGACATCGAACGTCTCGGCCGACACGAGCGCGCCGCCGATGCGGTCCGCCATCTCGCTGCCGGAGACGACGAACGGTCGCTCGAGGTACGCGCCCATGCCGCTGAACGAGCGGGCGCTCGCTCTCCAATCGGTGAATCCTTGGAATGACGTGCCCACGCTGCAGCCGGCGCAGAGCTTGGTGACGCTCGATTCGTGGAGGTCGACGAGTCGGTCTGGCTCGACGTACGGGAGTGGCTTGAACGCGATCGTGTCGACGACGCTGAAAACGGTGACGTTCGCTCCGATGCCGAGTGCGAGCGACGCAAGCGCAACCGCGGCGAATACCTTCGACTTCAACAGGCCTCGAACAGCGTAGCGAAGGTCGGACATTGGCCCGAGGGTCGAGGGTTGAGGGGCGAGGGTCGAGGGCAAGCCTACGGCACAGCCGTGAGTGCGGCCGGAGGCAATCTGAAATTGAGAGGATGGGTCGAGGCGGCGCGTCGAGGCAGCACGGAGGAGAGTCTGGGGAGGGGAGCCGTCTGGCTCAACCCTCGCCCATCAACCCTCGACCCTGTCGTCTTACGCGCCGACTTTGTCGTGCGAACGCTCTTCGACCACACGGCCGTCGAAGAGGTGAATCGAACGATCGGCGTGCGCTGCGTAGCGAGGATCGTGCGTCACCATGCAGATCGTCGCGCCACCACGGTGCAGCTCGCGGAGAAGCTCCATCACCGCTTCGCCGTTCGTCGAATCGAGGTTACCCGTCGGTTCGTCGGCGAGGAGGATGAGCGGATCACCAGCAACGGCACGGGCAACGGCGACACGCTGCTGCTGACCGCCGGAGAGCTGTGCCGGATAGTGCTTCATGCGGTGGCTCATGCCCACGCGCTCGAGCGCATCGGTCACGCGCTGCTTGCGCTCGGCCGCCGACATGCCGCGGTACGTGAGCGGAAGCTCGACGTTCTCGTAGACCGTGAGATCGCCGATCAGGTTGAACGCCTGGAAGATGAAACCGATCTGGCGGTTGCGGATGCGCGCGCGCTGCGACGGCGTGAGCTGCGCGACGGGCTCGCCGGCGAGGAAGTACTCGCCGTCCGTCGGCGTGTCGAGCAGACCGAGAATCGAGAGCAGCGTGGTTTTGCCGCAACCCGACGGTCCTTCCATGGCGACGTATTCGCCCGGCTGAACTTCGACGTGGATGTCCTGGAGGGCGTGGGTCTCGACCTCGTCGGTATAGAAGACCTTCTTGATCCCGTTGAGGCGGATCAGTGGCTGATTCCCGGTGTTGGCCGAGAAAGCCGACGGCGAGGAGGAGGTGGACTCGATGGCCATGGGGGGCTCGGGGCTGAAGGTTGGCCTTACTTACTTGATTCTCACGCGATTCGTTGCATCGAACTGCGACATGTCGGAGATGATCACGCTATCGCCGATCTGCAATCCGCCTTTCACTTCGATGGTGTTCACCGAAGCACGGCCGAGCTGCACCGTGACACGCTCCGCTTCACCCTTGCCCTTGATGACGCGGAAGATACCGACCGAGCTCTCGGCCTGACCGAAGCCGGGGCGGCCGATGAACATCGTGTTCGGGATGCGCTCGATCTCGATGGTGCCGTCGACGGCGAGGTCGGACCGCGTTCCCGCCGGAAGCGGATCTTCGATCGTGACTTCGACGGTGACCGTGCCCTGGACCGACGACGGGTCGGTGCGGAACACGCGGCCCTTCACCTTCGTGTTGTTGTGCAGGTCGATCTCGGCGCGGAGGCCGGGGACGACGTCTTTTGCCTGATTCTCAGGAACGCGGAGCACCGCTTTGAGCTTTCCGGGCTGCACGACGCGGGCGATGATCGTTCCCGCGTTCACGTATTGGCCGAGCTCGAGCGGCGGATTGCCAAGACTCTGCAACTGGCCGGACTCGGGCGACATGACGCGCATCGACGCGACGCGGCGCTTCTGCTCGTCGAGGATGCGGCGAAGGCTCTCGATCTGCTGTTGCTGGAGATCGATCTGCTGCTGCTCCGACGCCTGCATGTCCGAGAGCCGCTTCTGCTCGATGTCGAGACGCTGGCGCAACTCGGTCATCTGGTCGCGGGCGAGCGCGACGTCGTTGCTCGACGCGAGCTTCTTCGACGCGAGCGAGTCCATCACTTCTTTCTGACGGACCGCCTGGTTGTACTGGGTGCGCGTCGTCGCGACGGCCCCTTGCTGGCTGAGAATATTCTGATGGAGCGTGGTCTTGAGCTGGGCCAGATTGCCGACGGCCTGATTCAGCGCCTGCTCGTTCTGGAGCTGCTTGATCTCTTCGTCAGGGCTGCTCATGACGACCAGCACTGTCGACGACGTGACAGGAACGCCCGGCTTGACGGGCAACTCCTCGACGCGGCCGCTGGTGAGTGCCGTGATGTTGCGAACGTACTCGGGCTCGAGCGTACCGGGCGCGTTGACTTCGCGCTTCATCTCGCCGCGCTTGACCGTATCGAACCACAGCGTTCCCCGCTCGACCGGCGGAGCGGCTGGCTTGAGCCTGCTGATGCCGATCGAAACAGCGACGATGGCGACGAGGCCGACGCCGATACCGATGTACTTCTTGGTCTTTTTGGGGGGATCGCGTTTGATGTCCACGGTGACGTCTCGTGCGGAGATGGCGAGTGGGGAGGACCTGATTCCGATGCAGCGTTAAGGAAGGACCATGCCGTACTCGATCATCGATTAACGCACGTTGTGGTAATGACTTACGAGCTTGTAAACAGACCCGTTTTTTCGACTGCGTGCTCGCTCATGGGATTGAACGTCCCAGTTCCGAACAGTCCTGACGGACGCACTCGGCCGAGGGTTTCAAAACCCCGAGACCTGTGAGACAACGTGAGCAGGAAATAGGTTGACTTCGGGGGATATCGGATATCGGGTGTATCAATAGGCTGGAGGGCTCATGAAAACACTGCTCCTGTTACTCGCTGCCGTTCCGATCGGCGCGCAGGTCGTACATACCCGGCCCGCGAGCGGCGCGGCGGGTGTGGCCGCCAGCGCTCCGCGCGTTGCCGCGATCGCGCCCGCACCCCAGCCGGTCATCGTTGCCCCAGGGAATTTTCTGGTTCCTCCCGGCATGGCGCTCTTCGCGAATCTGCCCGTGGTCGTCCTTGCCGACGGGCGCGTCTTCGCGGACTTCGGGCGCGGCTACGAGCAGATCGTTCGGAGCTGCGTCAGCGTCGTGAACTCGGGATTCGTCGCGAACGCGCCGGTGGTGCAGCCCACCGTGGTCCAGCCCACGGTCGTGCAACCGACCATCTCCCAGCCGATGCCGTACACGCCGCCGGTACCCAATCAGCAGACGGCGTCACAGGCGATGCTGCCGCAACAGAACAACGCCGTGCTCGCGAGCCAGTCGACGCTCGTCAACTCGCAGGCGTGTTGGACGGGGAACGGACAGGGGCTGGTCTACATCGCGCGATGAGAAAACGCTCATGGGCGCCGGCGGTGCTGGCGCTCGCCTCTGCCACCTTCGGCGCCGGCGCCCAGCAGCAGCATATTCCGATTCGGAAGGAACCGGGGCCGCGCCCGCTCTCGCGGCCCTTTCGCTTATGCGCCGGCGGCGACGTCACGCTCGGCACCAATCTCGATCCGACGTGGGCGCGAGTGGCGGCGGATTCTTTGTATCGGCAGTTCGGACTGCGCGCCGACCCTGACAGCCTCGGCGCGCAACTGAAGCCGTTTCTCACCGGGGCCGACGTCGTGCTGCTCAACGTCGAAGGCGCCATCGGGTCCGGTCGCGCGCCGCGGAAGTGCGGGCCGAAATCGACGAGCTGCTTCGCGTTTCGCATGCCGAGGAGCGCCGCGAACGCCTACCGCAACATGGTGGACTCCGGCGTCGTGGTGATCGGCAACGTCGCGAACAATCACGCTCGCGACGCGGGCGACGATGGACGTGACACGACCGTCGCGCTCCTGGACGCCGCCGGCGTCTTCGTGACGGGCTACGACACCACGGCGACCGCGGTCCCGCTGCCGAGCGGCGACACGATCGGCGTGCTCGGGTTTTACACGGACAACACAGCGCCGAACGCGCGCGATCTGGCGGCGGTGCGGCGCGCCGTGTCGCGCGCGGCCGAGCGATACGCGATCGTCATCGTCACGATGCATCTGGGCGCGGAAGGCGTCGGCGCCCAGCGCACGCGCAACGCCAATGAGATTTTTCTCAAGAACATCAATCGCGGCAATCCGGTCGCCTTCGCGAACACGGCCTTCGACGCCGGCGCCACCATGGTGATTGGGCATGGCCCACACGTGTTGCGTGCGGCGGAGTGGCGCGACGACCGGCTCGCGCTCTACTCGCTCGGCAATCTGCTGACGTACGGTCCCTTCAAGCTGCGCGAGCCGACCAACCGCGGCGTCGTCGCCTGCGCGACGGTCGACTCGGCGCGCAGCGTGTCGGCGGCGGAGTTGCGGCCGACGATGCAGCTCTGGCCGGGAGTGCTGCAGGCGGATTCGACGAATCGCGCGTGGACGTTGATCGACTCGTTGAGTGCGTTGGACTTTCCGCGGACGGGAGCTCGGGTGGATTCGACGGGCGCGCTCCGTAAGCGAGGGTCGAGAGGCCAGACAGTTCCGATTCAATGGGATTTCTAACTGGCGCCTGAAACGAAAAAAGATTCGCTTTCGCGAATCCTCAAAACCCCTTGGCGCTCGAGCCGTGTGTTAGTTGCCGCCGCCCTTTGATGGCGCCGAGGCCACCGCGGCTACGCTGTCGTCGAGCGACAGCATTCGACGAGCCCCGCGCCAGATTTTGATGAGCGGGGAATGCGGCCGATCGATCGAGCTTTCGATGACGTGCCCCGCCGTGCTGCTCGCGTGGATGTAGTGTCCGTCGCCGATGTAGATGCCGATGTGACTGACGCTGCTCTTCTTGGTTTTCCCGAAGGTGAGAAGGTCGCCCGGCAGGAGGCGGCTCGTGTCTTTCACGACCGCGAGACCTTCCTTCGCCTGCTGCTTCGCTGTGCGCGGCACCTGCAGATTGAGCGCGGCCATCACGTACTTCACGAGCCCACTGCAGTCGAAGCCCTTGTCAGGGCTCGTGCCTCCGAGCTTGTACTTCTTGCCCACCTGCGCCTTGGCCATCTGGACGACGGAATCCCGCAGCGACTGCGCCGAGCTGCTGAACGCGGCGAAGGGCTTGGTTTCCTGGGCACTCAGGGACGCCGCTGGCCAGCACAAAAGCGCGGTCGTGCCAAGCACGATCGCGATGCGCGAGCAACGATTCAGCGACGATGAGCTCATCCAATCGGGGGCGAAGGGGGCTGAGCAGAACCGACAGTTTAGGGCCCACAGGGGGCGAGGTCAACAATGCTCTCGAGTATCGGCCGCCACCGTGCCGAACATCACACCCGCTATCTGATTCCCAGCACCTTGTGAGTCTGGACACTCAGTCGCCACTGCGGATGGGCCAAGCAATACGCCACGGCGGCCCGGGTATTCTCCTCGACGCGCGGCCCGTCCATCGGTTGGAGGAAAAATTCCCCGAAATCGAGTGACGCGACCGAGGCCGGGTCGAGGTCGGGCTGCGGAAAAACGAGTTTGAGCTCGTTGCCGCGGCGGAGGACGAGCGGCGCACGCCCCTTGGGGCTGACGCAGATCCAATCGAGTCCGGGCGGCGGCTCCTGCGTGCCGTTCGTCTCCACGGCGACCTCGAATCCGCGGTCGTGGAGCGCGGCGATGGCTGCTTCGTCGAGCTGCAAGAGTGGCTCGCCGCCTGTGCAGACCACGAATCGATTTTTTCGGTCGTCGCTCGGCCACTTGGCTGCGATGGCGCCGGCGAGATCGGCGGGCGTCGGGAATTTGCCGCCATCGGGACCGACCCCGACGAAATCAGTGTCGCAGAAGTCGCAGATGGCCGACGGCCGGTCGGCCTCGCGGCCTGTCCACAGGTTGCAGCCGGAGAAGCGACAAAACACGGCAGGGCGGCCTGCATTCGCGCCTTCGCCCTGAAGGGTGTAGAAAATCTCCTTCACCGTGTACATGGGACAAATATGACATCAGTTGCCAGTTGCCAGTTGCCAGTTGCCAGTTGCCAGTTGCCAGTTGCCAGTTGCCAGGTAACAGGTGACAGAGGCCAGCTATGTTCGAGATGACAGAGGCAGTTTTCGCACACGACGACCGGTGAGAGCGAACAACGCGTTCGCAACCGCAGGTGCCACCGGCGGCAACGGTGGCTCGCCGAGTCCGCGCGGCTCTGCGTCTGTCTGAATGAAATGCACACTCACCGGCGGCGCTTCGCCCATGCGGAGCAATCGATAGTCGCCGAAGCTACCCGCAGTGGTCACGCCGTCCCGGACGATGATCTCACCGTACAACGCGGCACTCAGCCCATCGATCACGCCGCCCATCGCTTGCGCCTCGGCGCCGGAGAGGTTCACGACGGGACCGCAGTCGAGCGCCGCCACGACGCGGTGGACTTTGATCGCGTCGCGATCGAGCGAGAGCTCGACGACATGCGCGGCGTATGTGCCGAATGTGAAATGCGCCGCAAAGCCGAGCGCACGATCGGCGGCTGACGCGTGCGGCCAGCCCGCGCGCTCCGCCGCGAGTCGAATGACGCCAGCCATCCGACCCGTATCGAATACCGGACCGCCGTGATCCTTGTAGGGCAGCTTGCGCGGGGCGCCGAGCAGCTCGAGCCGAAACGCGACCGGATCGCGGCCGAGGGCATGCGCCACTTCGTCGACGAAGCTCTCGACCGCGAACGCGTTCGCCGAGTGGAGCGTGGAGCGCCACGCGCCGGCGCCGATGCTCGACGAAACGAGAGAATACTCATACCGGAGATTGGGAATGCTGCCCGCCGGAAAATCGTCCGGGTACATCTCCGATCGGACGGGCGGCTGTCCGTTCTTCGCGTAATCGTAGCGCGAGGTGTTCGCCACGTGATGTCGCCAGCCGGTCACCGCATCACCCGCGATCGTCGCTCGGAGACGATGACGTCCCGCCGGGCGATAGAAGTCGTGCTTGAAGTCGTCTTCGCGCGTCCACACGACTTTCACCGGACGCTTCACCGCGTGCGAGAGGTAGATCGCTTCGGCGGCGTAATCGTCCATCAACCGGCGGCCGAAGCCGCCGCCGGCGCGGGGGATGTGAACCGTCATCGCGCTCGCCGGCAGTCCAGTGATGCGCGTCGCGCGCGCCTGGACGTTGTCAGGCACCTGCGTCGAGCCCCACAGCTCGACACGGTCCGCGCGCACGTCGGCGAGGTAGTGCAGCGGCTCCATCGCCGCGTGCGCGAGGTAGGGAAGCACGTACTCCGCGTCGATCACTCGGGACGCAGCACGCGTCGCCGCATCGAAGTCGCCGTCGTTGCGGATGACCGTGCCGGGCCGAGCGAGTGCATCGCTGAACGCCGCGTCGAGCGCGGTGGTGTCGTTGCGCTCGCTGCTGGCTTTCTCCCACGTCACGCGCAAGGCGCCGCGGCCCTTCATCGCGGCCCACGAGGAGTCGGCGAGCACGGCGACACCCTCGAGACGCGAGAGCGGCGGTCCCTCGAGACGCATGCGAACGATGTCGCGCACTCCCGGGATCGCGCGCGCCGCGGCGTCGTCGACCGCGGCGACGCGCGCGCCAAACGGCGGCCGCGCGACGCACGCGACGAGCATGTTCGGCACGGCGAAGTCCATTCCGTATTTGGCGCGACCCGTGACGATGTCGCTCACATCGGCGCCGCGAACGCGCGTGCCGACGATGCGAAAACGCTCTTTCGATTTCAATGGAACGTCTTTCGGCGCGGTGAGCTTCGCCGCATCCGCCGCGAGCGATCCGTACGGCAACCGCCGATTCGTCCCGGCGTGCACGACGTTGCCCGCCGAGGTGGTACAGCCCGAGACATCGACGCCCCAGCGCTGCGCCGCCGCCGCGACGAGGAGATGGCGCGCGGTTGCACCAGCTTTGCGGAGCGGCTGCCAATTTTCCCAGACGCCCGTGCTGCCGCCGGTGAACTGATCGCCGTACTGCGCGGCGAGGTCGGCCTGCCGGACGCGCACGGAGCTCCAGTCGACGTCGAGCTCTTCGGCCACGAGCATGGGGAGCGACGTCTTCATGCCGCTGCCGATCTCCGGGTTCTTCGCGACGATCGTGACGACACCATTCGTATCGATCTCGACGAAGGCGGCGAGCGTCGCCGATTCCGGCGGCGGCGCGATCGTCGGCGACGCGTCGTCCACGAACACGCCGACGGCGAGCACGCCGGCGGCGGATCCGCTCACGCGAAGAAACGTTCGGCGATCCATCAGCGTGTCTCCGCGGCGCGATGAATGGCCGCGCGAATGCGTTGATAGGTGCCGCAGCGACAGAGATTCCCGCGCATCGCAGCATCGATCTGTTGGTCGGTCGGCTTCGCGGTGCGCGCCAGGAGCGCGGCCGCGCTCATGATCTGGCCGGGCTGACAATACCCGCACTGCGGCACATCCGCGGCGATCCATGCACGCTGCACCGGATGCGCGCCGTCGGCCGACAAGCCTTCGATCGTCGTGACGCGGCGATTGCCGACCGCGGAGAGCGGCGTCACGCACGCCCGTGTCGCGACGCCATCGAGATGCACGGTGCACGCGCCGCATTGGCCGACGCCGCAGCCGAACTTCGTTCCCGTCAGCCCGAGCGACTCGCGCAACACCCAGAGCAACGGCGTGTCGAGCGCGGCGTCGACGGACATGGCTTTCCCGTTGACTTGAATCGTTGTGGGCACGTCTGCTCTCGGGCGAGTGGTGCGTCAACGTTACGACGCGCCACCGGCCGAGCATTGCATCGCGACGAAACCTTACAGAACTAGAATCGCGGGCTAACGATCATGAAGAGCTCGAGGGCCTGCTCGCATCGATCGTCGCGCGCACCGCAGCGGCGAGCCGCTCCGTCGTGAACGGTTTCTCGAGCAGCATCTCTCCCGACTGCACGCCGCGCCGCAAGATCTCGTCGTCCGTGTAGCCCGACATGTACAGCACCTTCAGGTCGGGCCAGAGCGCGGCGAGTTGTTCACGCAGCTCACGACCATTCACCTCCGGCATCACCACGTCGGTGATGACGAGATGAATCGGAATGCCGCGCTGCTGTGCGTCCCTCGCCACGCGCAGCGCCTCGGGTCCGCTGGCCGCCTCCAACACCGTGTAACCGAGAAGCGCGAGCATGCGCTGCACCGCGCCGCGCACGGCGCCTTCGTCTTCGACGAGGAGAATGGTCTCGGTCCCGCGCGGTGGCGCCGGTATCTGCGTCGCCGCGTCGTCGTGCCCGTCGCGATCGGTGCGCGGCATCAACACGGTGAACTGGCTTCCTCGACCGACGACGCTGTCGGCGTACACGAATCCTTCGCTTTGCTTCACGATGCCATACACGGTCGCGAGTCCGAGCCCCGTGCCATGGCCTGGACCCTTCGTCGTGTAGAATGGCTCGAAGATGTGCGGCAACACCTCGGGATCGATGCCGGTGCCCGTGTCTTCGACGACGATCGCCGCGTATTGGCCGGGGATGAGACCCGGCCGCTGCCGCGTATCGACTGAACCGACGACGACGTTTTGCGTGCGAAGGCGCAGCGTTCCGCCGGCCGACATCGCATCGCGAGCGTTGACGGCGAGATTCAGCAGCACTTGCGAGAGCTGTCCTGGATCGGAATGCACGGGCCAGAGCGCCGGCGCGAGCTCGGTCTGCAGCGTAACGTCCTCGCCGATCAATCGGCGCAGCATGCTCACGGCCTCGCTCACGATCTGATTGATGTCGAGGCGCCGCGGACGCAGTACCTGCTGCCGACTGAAGGCCAGGAGCTGTCGAGTGAGCGCGGCCGCCCGTGCCGCCGCGGATTCGACTTCTTTCAAGTCGGTCCGCACGGCGGCGTCGCGCGGCAGGTGGGCCATCGCCATCTGCGTGTAGCTGATGATGACCGTGAGCAGATTGTTGAAGTCGTGCGCCACGCCGCCCGCGAGTCGTCCGACGGCCTCCATGCGCTGCGACTGGCGGAGCTGTTGCTCAAGTTCCCGTTGGACGGTCAAATCCTTCGCGATGCCGAACACGCCGATCACTTTGCCGCCGACGATGATCGGCACATTGGTCACGCCGAGCTGGACGCGCTTTCCGCTCCGGTGACGAATGCCGAGTTGATACTGCGTCGCCCGTCCCGACACCGCGGCGGCGAAGTTGGTGCGCGCGATCTCGAGATCTTCGGGGAGAATGAGCGGCTCGAACGAAACGCCGAGCAGCTCGCCGAAGTCGTAGCCGGAGAGGGTATAGCACGCCGGGTTGGCGCTGATGAATCGGCCATCCGTATCGAGCGAGAACACCGCGTCGGGATTGTGCGCGAACAGTGACCGATATCGCTGCTCGCTTTCGTCGAGGCGACGAGCGGCATCGCGCAGGTCGGTGACGTCGGTGATCAAGCCGTCGGAGAGCACGGAGCCGTCCGCGGTCGCGGAGTTGTGCGCCGACACCTGCACGAAGCGCTCCTCGCCCGTTGGAAGAACGACGCGGCCTTCCCATCGAATCGGCGAGAGAGCGGCCGCGGCTTCACGCGCGCGCGCGACGAACTCCTCGCGTTCGTCGGGGTGAATCAGGTCGATCAGGACGCCCGGATTCGCGAGCGCCGCGTCGGGCGCCACGCCGAACAGCCGCCGCACGCCTTCGCTCACGAACGTGTAGCCCTTCGTTCCGTTCGCCGCGTACATCCATTGATACACCATGCCCGGGGCGTGGCTCGCGATGTGCGCGAAACGCGCCTCGCTCGCGCGCAACGCGTCTTCGGCGCGGCGGCGATCGGTGATGTCGTACGAGTTGACGACAATGCCGCGCACCGCGCTGTCGTTCAGCATGTTGCGGCCGATGCCACTCAGTGCACGCCGCGTCCCATCGCGGTGAACGAGCTGATATTCGGTGCTCACCACGTTGCCCGGTACGCGGAGAATCTCGGCGAAGAGCCGTTGCGTGCGCTCGAGATCTTCCGGCGCGATGAATTCGAACGCCGACCGCCCCACGACCTCCTCGGGCCGGTAGCCGAGCAACAGATCCCAGGCGAGGTTCGCGTACTGGAAGACGGCGTTTTCGTTTACGACGCACACCAGCTCCGACGACTGCTCCGTGAGCGCGCGGAAATACTGTTCGCTCGCGGCCACACGCTGCTCGGCGGCGTGCCGCTCCGTGACGTCGGTGAGCATGTAGACGGCGCCCGCGAACTCACCGTGCGGAGAGAACATCGAGCTCGCGGACGTCAACACGTGCAGCGCGGTTCCGTCGGCGCGGCGCAAGACGAGATCGTCGACCTCCGAGACGCCGCGCTGCCGCCGCGCGAAGCGCGTTCGTGCCTCGAATTCCGCCGTCGGATCCATCAATGCGAAAATCGGCTGACCGAGGAGCCGTCGAGTCTCGGTGCCGAGCATGACGCCGAGCCGCGAGTTCGCATAAGTGATGCGTCCTTCGCCGTCGACGGTGCAGATGCCTTCGTGTGCCGTCTCGACCACGCGCCTGTAGCGCTCTTCGCTCTCGCGGAGCTTGGCCTCGGCGCGTTTGCGTTCGGTCAAATCCTGATATTGCGTGACGAGGAAGAGCGGGAAGCCATCGTCGCCCCGCACGACGGCCACGCTCAGCAGCACCCACACTGTGTAGCCGCGAGCGTGCACCAGGCGCTTTTCCATCGAGTACCGATCGATGGCGCCGGCGAGCGCTTGCTGAAGCAGCGCGACGTTTCTCGACAGATCGTCGGGGTGGGTCAGCGACTGAAACGTGCGGCCGGTGAGCTCCTTTTCCGAGTAGCCGAGCAGATCCGCAAGCGAGCGATTGACGAACAGCCAGCGTCCGTCGGGCGCGGTGATGGATGCCGGAACGCCCGATTGATCAAACACGCTCTCAAAGCGCACTTCATGCTCGCTGCGGGTCTCCGGCACCACTCCTCGGCTGACTATCGGCTATCGGCTTTCGGCAAGAGCCATGCGACTCGCGACGTGCCCCGGCCGATAGCCGACTCAGCGCGCTCCGTACGGGGCAGGATCCATCGCGCCCGCTTCAGCGAAGCCCCGCAGGCGAAGCAGGCACGCGTCGCAATGACCACACGCGGCGCCGCTCGTGCCGGGGTCGTAACAGCTTTGAGTAATCGAATAATCCACGCCGAGCTCGAGGCCGCGGCGAATGATCTGCGCTTTGGTGAGGTCGATGAGCGGCGTGCGGATGTGTATCGGATTCGTGCCTTCGACGCCGCCGCGCGTCGCGAGATTCGCCATCCGCTCATACGCGGCGATGTACTCGGGGCGGCAGTCCGGGTAGCCGGAATAGTCGAGCGCGTTCACGCCGATGAAGATCTCGCGCGCGTTCAATACCTCGGCCCAGGCGAGCGCGAATGACAAGAAGATCGTGTTGCGCGCCGGCACGTAGGTGATCGGGATGCCTTCGCTGTGCGCGACGTCGCGGTCCTTTGGAACGTCGATGTCGCTCGTCAACGCCGAGCCGCCGAAGGTGCGAAGGTCGATGTCGACGATGACGTGATCGCGCACGTCGAATGCCTGTGCCACGCGCCGCGCCGCCTCGATTTCGGTCGCGTGGCGCTGGCCGTAGCGAAACGTCATTGCGTGCACGTCGAAGCCCTCGTGGACGGCGTGCGCGAGCAGCGTCGTGGAATCGAGCCCGCCGCTCAGCAACAACACTGCCGGCTTCATTACGCGTTCAGTGCGCGGTCGAAGTCTTCGACGAGATCGTCGATGTTTTCGAGGCCCACCGAAACACGGAGCAGGTTTTCCGGCGCCTTGGTTCCTGGCCCCTCGACCGACGCGCGATGCTCGATGAGACTTTCCGTGCCGCCGAGGCTCGTCGCCTGCGTGAAGAGTTCCAGCCGGCTCGCGATGGCGATCGATTCCTGCCGATGCGCGCCCGCCTGCACCGACAACATCCCACCGAACGCCGACATCTGCTTCTTGGCGACGGCGTGCGCGGAATGCGAGGCGAGCCCCGGATAGTGCACGCGCTCGACCTTCGGATGCTTCTCGAGAAACTGCGCGAGCTTCATCGCGCTCTCGCTCTGCGCGCGAACGCGAACGGCGAGCGTGCGCACGCCGCGCATCGCGAGCCAACACTCGAACGGCGACGGCACGGCGCCGGCGGTCATCTGAATGTTGTTGACGCGCGTCGGAAGGTCGCCGGCCTCGCGGAAGATCAGCGCGCCGCTCAACACGTCGCTGTGGCCGCCGATGTATTTCGTGGTCGAGTGCATCGAGACGTCGGCGCCGAGCGCCAACGGGCGCTGCAACACGGGCGTGCCCCACGTGTTGTCGACGGCGCAAATCGCGCCGCCCGCGTGCGCGATGTCGACGATCGCTTCGATGTCGGCGACGCGCAGGAGCGGGTTCGACGGCGTCTCGATCCACACGAGCTTCGTGTTCGGCTTCATCGCCGCCTGCACGGCGGCGAGGTCAGTCATATCGACGAGCGAAAGCTCGACGCCCCAAGGGCCGAAGATGTCGCGCGCGAGCTTGATGGTGCCGAAATACGCGTCGTCGCCCATGACGATGTGTGCGCCCGGTCCGACGGCGTGGATGAGCGTGAGAGTCGCCGATGACCCTGACGCGAATGCCGATGCCGCGGCGCCGCCTTCGAGTGCGGCGAGACACTGCTCGAGCGCGGTGCGATTCGGGTTTGCGTAGCGCGAGTAGAGATACCCAGCGCGGTAGCTGCCGTCGGCTTCGCGGGCGAAGGTCGTCGAAAGGTGAATCGGCGGCGTGACGGCGGCCGTGGAGGGATCGATATCGTGGCCGGCGTGAACGGCGATGGTTTCGATGCGCATGCCGATCAAGCTACCAGGTGCCAGCTCCTAGTTGCCAGAAAAAAGGCGCAACACCGGAACGCCAACTGCCAACCCCAACGGCCAACTCCAACTGCCAACTCCAACGGCCAACCCCGACTGCGAACCCCAACCGCGTCCAACGGCGGGTTTGCTGGTTCGTCGTTGGACGATGTTGGAGCTCGTAGTTGGAGTTGGCCGTTGGAGTTGGCGGTTTGGGTCGGCCGTTGGGGTTGGCAGTTGGGCGTTCGCCGTTGGCGTTTCGCCGTTAGGTCCGCAGTCCGCCCACCAACTCGCGAAGCTGTGTCGATCCTGCCAACAACACATTGGACGCCGACGTCATCTGCTCACAGGCCGCCGACTGCTCCTGCGTCGACGCGTTGACCTGCTCCGCGGCCGCGGCGTGGCCCTCCGCCGTCTTGGCGACCGACTCGAGGCTCGTTGCCGCCAGCGTGACCGCATCCGCATTGGCGACCGCCGCACCCGTCACACCCACCGCCGCGACGCGTGTGCGTTCTGCCGCATCGGTGATCGAGCGCAGCGCGATGTCGATGTCGCGCGAGACCCGCTCGATCTCGAGCACTCGGCCGGCGCTCGCCTCCATCGCGCGTGCGCTCGTCGTGACGCGTGTGGTCACGATACCCGTCATCGACACGATGTCGTCCGCGGCCTTCTGTGACTGCTCGGCGAGCTTGCGGACTTCGTCGGCAACGACGGCGAAACCGCGGCCTGCTTCACCGGCGCGCGCCGCCTCGATCGCCGCGTTGAGCGCGAGCAAGTTCGTCTGATCGGCAATCTGGCCGACCGACGCCACGAAGCGATTGATGTCGCCGATGGTCGCGTTGAGTGCGCGAATCTCTTCCGCGGCGCGCTGCACGCTGTTCTTCACGTCGACGAGAATGCCTAGCGCGCGATCGATCTCCATGCGCTTCGCCTGAGCGGCGCCCTCGATGCTGCGCGCGAGGTCGGTGACTTCGACCGACCGCTCCTTCACGCCGTCGGCCGCTTCGCGAATCGACTGCAAGGTCTCGTCGACCGTCTTGATCTGCTGCACCTGCACGTCGGCGCCGTGCGAGACTTCGGTCATCGCGCTCGCCATCTGGCTCGCGGAGAGAGAGATCTGCTCACTCACCGACGCGAGATCGTGCGCCGAGCTGGATACTTCTTCGGCGGTCTTCGCGGCCACAGAGACGACCCGCGAGAGCGATTCGCCCGTCTGATTCATCGCGTCGGCGAGAATGCTGAACTCACCTGGCATGTGCCGTTCGACTCGGCTCGCCAGGTCGCCGTTGCTCAAACGACGCGCGTGACGGACGAGAATGTCGAGCGGCTCGCCGATGCGACGCACCGTGTACATCACGACGCCGACGCCGAGCACGACCGCCATGCCGATCAGCACGAGCAGCCACGCCGCGCGGCGTTCCGTTTCGGTCGAGAGACGCACCCGCGCGGCCGACACCTTCTGTGCCTTCACCTGGCCGAGACGCTCGATGCTGTTGAGCAAATCGTCGGTCGCGTCGCGCGTGTTCGCCGAAACGCGTTGCGCTTCGGCCGCCCGTCCGAGGTCGGCGAGACGGTGTGCGAGCGCGTACTGCACTTCCATGTCCGACAGCTTGCGATCGATTGCCGCGACGATGGCCACTTCGGCGCTCGTCTGTCCGCGGCGGTCATTCATGCGACGCTGCGTCTCGTGCGCCGCCCAGCCAGCGCGGCGGAACGCGGCTTCGACGGTCGAGTCGCGCGAGTCGAGATAGCGAGAGCCGGCTTCGATCGTGCGCGCGATGTTCGAGCTCAACGTGTTCTCGAGCGCCGCTTCGGCCTGCACGTCGTCGAGCGACTGCGAGATCGCGAGCGACATCCCGTTGAACGAGCTGTTGGCCACCGCGCCGGCGATGACGAGCAGCGTCACGAGAATGCCGAAGCCGAGCCACAAGCGTCCACGAATCGTCGTGAGCCGATTGGCGGCGGAGGAATCGTTCATTGGTTGGCCTCCACGAGCAGCGCGCCCTGCTTGATGCGCGTCATCGTGATCTTCTTGCCGACGGGATCACCGGATTCGCTGAAGCGAATCGCGCCGGTCACGCCATGGTATCCGTCGCTCTCGGAGAGATTCGCGAGATACTCTTTGATCTTCGTGCGATCGGCGCCGACCTTCTCGACCGCCGACGCGAGCAGCTTGGTCGCATCGTACGCGAGCGCCGCGTTGCCGTCGGGAACCGCGTTGTACTTCCGCTGATAGGCGGCGACGAACGCGCGCACTTCGGGACGCGGATCCTGCGCGCTGAACGGCGCGCCGACGTAGACGCCTTCGGCATTCGGATCGCCGGCCAGCGTCTGCCAACCGTCGCCACCGACGAGATCGATGTTGAGCTGTTGACGCCGGAATTCCTTCATGAACGCCAAGCCCGACGCGCCGGTGCCGGCGACGAACACGACGTCTGGACGCACGCTCTTGAACCAACTGACATATGGCTCGAAGGGCTGATTCGCGTCTTCGCTGATCGGATCGATGCCGACGATCGTGCCCTGAAAATTCTTGCGGAAGTTGTCGGCCAAGCCGCGGCCGTAAGGGTTGTTCTCGTACAGAATCGCCGCGCGCGTCTTGCCGAGTCGCGACGCGAAGCGCGCGATCGTCTGCGCGTTGGCCGAGTCGCTCGGAATCACGCGAAACGCCCACGGCGAGATGCCGGTGAGCGCGGGCGAAGTCGCCGTGGTCGCCACGGCGGCCATGTGACCGTCGTAGACGTGTGCTGCCGAAACCATCGCGCCGGAGTTCACGTGGCCGACAACCGCGACGTAGCGCGTGCTGTCGACGAAGCCCTGCGCGATTTTCGTCGCGACGACGCCGCTGCCGGAGTCGTTGGCGAACGCAATCTCGAGACGGCGTTTGCCGGTCCAGCCTTCGCTCGCATTGATCTCGTCGAGCGCGAGTTGGATGCCTTGTTTATTCGCGAGACCGTAGCTCTCGTGCCACGGTCCGGCGGCGCCAAACCACACCGTGGCGGTGCTTTGGCTCGAGCACGCGGCGAGCGCGAGCAGGAGAGTCGACGAAATCGAGCGGAGTTTCATAAAGCGGGGCGACAGGCGGTTGGGCCGAGCCTCATCGCTCCGGCATATACTGGGACGACCTGCCGAGAGGGGGTGTAACAGCCGCCGCACGTGGCACTTATCCTGCCCTTTCGCTCGGCTTCAAATGACGAATGTGACATGGCGGCGGCGATGAAAATTCTCGTGACGGGCGGAACCGGCGTGATCGGCGAATCGGTGGTACGCGAGCTCCATCGTCGGGGCCACGCTGTTCGAGTCCTTTCACGGAACGCTGGGCGCGGCGAGCTGTGGTGGCCTGAGGGCGTCGAAGGCTGGGCCGGCGACGTCTCACAGGAGAAGACGTTGCACAAAGCCGCCGAGGGCTGCGACGCCGTCATTCAAATCGCCGGCATCGTCGAAGAGACGCCGCCGAACCGCACGTTCCAATCTGTAAATATCGACGGCACGCGCTGGATGTTGATCGAGGCCGAGCGCGCCGGGGTGCAGAAGTTCGTCTACGTCTCGTCGCTGGGCGCCGAGCGAGGAACATCGGCATATCACAAGTCGAAGTGCGTGAGCGAGGACGTCGTCAAAGGCTTCACGCGCGACTGGGTGATCGTTCGGCCAGGAGCTGTCTACGGGCCGGGCGACGAGCATCTCTCCGTGTTGCTGCGGATGGTGCGTTCGCTCCCGGTGATCCCGACGATCGGCGACGGCAATCAGCAGTTTCAACCGATCTGGCATCGCGACCTCGCACAGCTCTTCGCCGCGGTGATCGAGCGGCCCGACGTCCGTTGCGTGGTGCTCGACGCCGCCGGTCCCGACCGCACGTCGCAGAACGATCTGATCGCTCGGATGCGAAAGCTCACGGATCGTCCGGCGGTGCAGGCCCCGCTCCCCGAAATCGTCGCCGGATGGGGCATCAAAGCACTCGGCGCGATCGGTGTGGACGTCCCCTTCACTGAAGCGCAGCTCGCGATGCTCGGCGAGGGAAACGTGATACCTCCGGGCCGCGAAAACGCGCTCGACATTTTGGGAATTCCCGGCACCACGTTGTCCGAAGGTCTGCGCCGGCTCGTCGACGATCAGCCGGAGCAGTTGCCGTCAGAGGGTGTGGGCACGCTCGAGCGCAAACGCTTTTGGGTCGACATCGACAATTCGACATTCGACGCCGACGGGCTGTTCGACCATGTGCGGGAGAATCTCGCCGACCTGATGCCGTCTATCGTCGAGATGGCGGCGGAGCCGGGCACGCGGTGTCGCATCGACGAAGGCGAGACGCTCACGCTCGATCTCCCCGTGCGCGGGCATGTGCAGGTGCGCGTGGCGGAGGCTGGCGATCGACGCATCACACTCCTGACTCTCGCCGGTCATCCGATCGCCGGTGCCGTGCGGTTCGAGGTGATGCCGCGCGACGGTGGGCTGCGGTTCCAGATCGAGGTATTCGAGCGCCCAGCGTCGGTCGTCGACGAGCTGATGTTGCGCACCGTCGGCGGATGGGTGCAGCGCGCGGCGTGGGTAGGGTTGGCGGAGAACGTCGCCAAAGCCGCCGGCGGAAATGCGCAGCCCGTGCAAGCGACCCGCGAGGAGCTGGACGCGCGCGAGCTCGACGTGGTCGACCGGTGGGCGAGAGCGCTCAGTGCTCAGTTATCCAGAAACTCTAAATCGAGCGGCCTCGATTGACAGTGTTGGCCGCAGCCGAGCTTGTAGCGGTTGCGCGCGAACCAGCGATAGAACCGGTCGGCGAGCGGCCGAACGAATGGAATCTTGAAGAGCCACGCGATGAGCTTGCCCTTTGGCAGGACGTGTAAGAGCTCTTCGATCGCGGCGGCGCCTTGCCACGTGCGTCCATTCGGTCCGATGAGCTGGAGCGCTTCGGCGTACGCGCGCGCTGGAATCCATGGAAAGCGCGCCATCACGCCTGGGGACTGCGACGACACGACTTCGATCCAGTCGTTGCGATCCCACTTGCGGAGGACGCCGGCGAGCCGTGTGCAGACCTTGCACGTGCCGTCATACACGCAGGTATATGGTCGTCCGAGTCCTTCGCTGCGCTGGCCGGCGATCGTGAATTGCACGACGGGAAATGTCGTGGTCATCCGTGCGCCGGTTCGGGTGCGGGTTCTTCGCTGCCGTCAGCTTGCGTGTGCTCGGCGGTTCGTGGAGCGCCGACGCGTCCGTCGATCGTAATCTCGGGCGGGTGATGCAGCGTCGCGTGCACCGTGCACATCTCGGCGACGCGCTTGGCGGCGTTGAGCCGCTTCTCGGGCAGCGAAGGCCAGTCGAAGCGAATGTCGTAGCGCGCGACGCGATACGGTTGCTCACCGAACGTCCATGCGACTTCGAGCGTGAGGTCGCTGGCGTCGAGCTTGGCGTTGGCCGCCCACGAGTACATCACCGAGAACGTGCAATAGGCGAGTCCGCCCGCCACCATATGGAACGGCGAATAGCTCTGTTCGGCCGAAATTGCCTCGATGGTCATCGGACCGGGAATCGGCTCGAGGCGAATGGAGTCTTCGGAAAGAAGAGTCAGCTTCACGTCGGTGTCTCCTGATGACGGCGACGGGTGCAGGAAGCAGGCCTCATGTGTGGTGTGTCACGCAAACGGCCGCGCTCAGCACATCTCTTGCTTTGAAAGCGGCGTCGTCACACGAGTCCCATGGCAACAGACCCACGCGATCCATTGCAGCCGGCGCTGGACGAAGCGAAGGCCACGCTCCAAGAGGCGCTCGACGATGCGTGCACCTCGGATGTCGAGCGCGCGAACACCGGCGAGCTGATTCGCATCGAGGAGGTGCTGGCGATCGCCAACGACGCGGCGAAGCGCGCCATTTCCGTGAAGCGCCGGATGCGACGGGATCAGGACGTGCGCTGACGCCCGCCGGCGCCACACCCCGTTCCACCCTGCATCAGAGTGTTCCAATAGCGCGAGAAACATTCATCGCCCCTGTCGGCCGCCGATAATCGAGTTGCGGCGTGTGCCCACCCCCGACGTTCGCGGACACGCCCCGAACTTCCATGGCCGACGGAGGCTTTGATGACGAACGCAGTACGACTCACCCTGCTCGCGCTGGCGGCGAGCTTGGCGGCATGCTCGGATTCGACGATGGAGCCGACCCTGCCCACGCAGCCCCCAGCTGTCCTGCAAGGCGAGGGTTCTCGCCAAGCGCTCACGCGCACCGACACGCTGCGCTTCAGCATCACGATCGATCCGAGTCGCCTCACGGTGTACGACCTCGGTGAAGGGAACACGCTCACCTTCCCGGCGGGCTCGCTGTGTGATCCGGACAAATCGAGCTATGGCGAGAACGAATGGGACAAGCCCTGCCCGAAGGCGACCAAGAAGCTCACGGTCAACGTGAAGGGTTGGTTGGACAACAAGGGGCACGCGCGGATCGACTTCGACAAGCACGTTCGCTTCGTGCCGTCGAACTACTCGTGGCAGTGGGTCGTGATCACGTTCGACGACTATCAGGCGTCGCTCGATCCGGCATTCAACATCTTGTATTGTCCGAGCGCGACGAGTCAGTGCAAAGACGAGTCGAAGAAGGATCCGACGTTGCTGCCGATGAAGAATCCGATCACGCGCAAGATTCAGCGTCGCATCAAACACTTCAGCGGCTACAACGTCGCCGCGGGCAAAGACGGTGATGACGCGCTCGACGGCTGGTTCGGTGCGTTGATCGCCGACCGCCCGGTATTTGTCGCGACGGCGCCGCCGGCGCGCGCGCCGTTGGACCGCAAGCCGCTCGAGACGGATATGAAACCGCTGTCGGGCTACATCCTCGCCTCGGGCCTCGAGGGCTGACATTTCGGTGCTCCACTACGTGCCAGGCTGCAACACTTCATTCCACTTTGCTCGAGCGAATTAAATCGCGCAGCGCTTGGCCGATAATCCGACGTGCGGACTATGCCCATCGCCGAAACCCGGGCACACACAGCAAGAACAATCAACGGCCGACGGAGGCTTTGATGAACACGGCAAGCAAGTTGACGCTCCTCGCAGTCGCAGCGGGTTTGGCGGCGTGTAGCGATCAGGGATCCACGGCGCCGCAGGCAGCGCCGGTGACGACGGAAATTCAGGGCTCGATGCAGGATCTCACGAGCACCGATACGATTCGATTCAGCATCACGATCAACCCGTATCAGAACACCACGTACTACCTGGGCAGCGGCAACTCGCTGTACTTCCCTGCCGGCTCGCTCTGCTCGACGAGCAGCACCTACGGTCCGGGGGAATGGGACAAGCCCTGCACCAAGTCGACGGTGTCGGTGACGGTAAACGCGAAGGCGTGGATTGGCTCGAACGGGAAGCCGCGCGTCGACTTCGACAAGCACATTCGCTTCGTGCCGACGACGCTTCCCTCGCAGTTCGTCGTGATTCAGTTCGCCGATTTTCAGGCGTCGCTCGATCCGTGGTTCAACATTCTGTACTGCCCCACGGCGACCAGCGCGTGCTACGACGAGTCGAAGATCGACCCGACGTTGGCGACCGTCCGTAACCCGATCACCGGCCGCGTGACCCGCCGCATCAAGCACTTCAGCGGCTACAACGTCGCGGCGGGCGACGAAGACGCCGGCCTGTCGTCGCTGTCGCTCTCCATGCCTGACCTCCGCATGACTTCCGTGAGCGAAGTCGAGGCCGCGTACCCGAGCCTGCACGGCGCGAACGCGGAAGCCTTCCTGGCGACCGTGCGCGAAGCGCGTCGCTCGGGCTACATCCTCGCCTCGGGCATGGATCAGCAGTAGTCGCGGGACACAACAACTGAACCACGAAAGGCCGCGCGGTCTCGCGCGGCCTTTTCGTTTTCCCGATGCGGCCTGTCGGGTGTCTCACTACGTGCCAATCTGTAACATCTCATTCCAGTTTGCTCGATCAAATTACATCGCGCGCCGTCCTGCCGATAATCCGACGTGCGGAGTGTGCCCATCGCAGAAATTCGCGGGCATGGACAATCGGCAGCCGATGGAGGCGTTGATGAACACGATTGGCAAGGTAGCTCTCTTGAGCTTTGTCGCGGGCCTCGCAGCCTGCAGCGACACCTCCAGCGCACCGCGGCAAATCGCGGCGCCGACGGACACGGTGCAGGGATCGCTGCAAGATCTGACCGGGACGGACACGATCCGGTTCACGATCACGATCAACCCGTACCAGAACACCACGTTCTATTTGGGATCCGGCAACTCGCTCTACTTTCCGGCCGGTTCGCTCTGCTCGCTCTCGAGCTCCTATGGCAAGGACGAGTGGGACAAGCCCTGCACGAAGGCGACGTCGTCGGTCAGCGTGAACGTCAAAGCGTGGCTCGATCGCTACGGCAAGGCGCGCGTCGATTTCGACAAGCACGTTCGCTTCGTGCCCACGACGAATCCCGTGCAGTTCGTGGTGCTGCAATTCGCCGATCTTCAGGCCTCGCTCGATCCGTTCTTCAACATTCTCTATTGTCCGGCGCTGCCTGGGCAGAGCGGGAGCAGCTCGTGCTACGACGAGGCGAAGAAGGATCCGTCGCTGTTGACGGTCCGCAACCCACTGACCGGCAAAGTCACGCGGCGCATCAAGCACTTCAGCGGCTACAACGTCGCGGCCGGTGAAGGCGGTGAAGGCGAGTCTTCCTTCTCGCTCTCCGCTCCGGATCTTCGCCTGAATACGATCATCGACGTCGAGACCATGTACCCCGACGTACGCGGCGATGATGCGGCGGCATTCTTGGAAACTGTCCGCGCCGCGAGACGCGCGGGATATATCCTCGCCTCCGGCTGATTGCTGCCGATACTGACTGAGGAGACATGCACCAGGGCGTGTCTCCTCAGCCAGTTTTTTTTACACCGACCCTCTCCGGCGGCGGACCCGAGTGACGATGATGCCCTCGGTCGAAGCACTGATTCAGCAAGCCCAGATTGCGGAGCGTGAAGGTCGTCGCGACGACGCCCGCTCGCTCTACGAGCGCGCGCTGTATTCGCTCAAGCGGTCACAGGACGGACGGCTCGCGTCGTCCATCCTGCGATGGATCGGCCGCACGTACTATCTGGATGCCAACGCGGAAGCGGCGCTCGACTGCTTGCAGGCCGCCATCGCCGTCGCCGAGCTCACGGGTGACGCCGCCGCCATCGGCCACGCGATCAACGTCAAAGGCAACGTCCACCAAGGGCAGGGCGACCTCGATCAAGCCGAGGCCCTGTATCTAGAAGCACGATCGCACGCGATCGACGCGGGTGAAACACGCCTCGCGGCGATGACGGCGCAAAACCTGGGTGTCATCTCCGCGATTCGCGCCGACCACGAGAAGGCGCTTCGCTACTATAGAACGAGTCTCGCGGAGTTCCGCTCGCTCGGCGCGCCGAAGGAAGTGCTGCTCGCCCTGAACAACATGGGCATTCTCTGCACGGACCTCGAGCGCTGGGACGACGCCAATCGCGCGTTCGAGGAAGCGGTGCAGATCGCCGAAGCGCTCGGAGACATTCCCGCGCGCATCATGATCGAAGTGAACCGCGCCGAGCTTGCGATCGCGCGCGGAGATTTCGTCGCGGCGCGCACGGCGTGCGAGCTCGCGATGTCGCTGTCGTCGCAGACGCAGGACGGCTTCGCCCTCGGTGAGATCGAGAAGCACTTCGGTACCGTGGCTCGCGAAATGGGCGAGCTCTCCGCCGCGGAAGAACACCTCGAGCGCGCGCAGAAGATCGCGACCGAGCGGCGCGACTTGCTGCTCTCGGCCGAAACGGCGCGCGAGCACGCGGAGCTGTGCCGCAAGCAGGGCCGTCATCGCGACGGCCTCATGCACCTGAATCGCGGCCACCGCATCTTCTCCCAGCTCAACGCCAAGAAGGACCTGGCCGACCTCGATCGCCGCAACGCGCGCCTCGAGCGCCATTTCATCGACGCGGTGCGTCACTGGTCGGGCTCGATCGAATCGAAGGACCGGTATACGCAGGGCCATTGCGAGCGCGTCGCCGACCTCGCCTGCGCGCTCGCGCTGCGCGCCGGCATGGAGCCGCGCGAGCTGTTCTGGTTCCGCATCGGCGCCATCGTGCACGACGTCGGCAAGCTGATCATCCCATCAGAGATCTTGAACAAGCCGGGCAAGCTCGCGCCCGACGAGTGGGAGTTGATCAAGCGCCATCCGGTGGCCGGCGTCGAAATGCTGGCCGACATGGACTTCCCCGGCGACGTCATCCCGATGGTGCGCTCGCACCACGAGCGGTGGGACGGCCAGGGCTATCCCGACGGCCTCGCCGGCGAGCAGATCCCGCGCTCGGCGCGCATCCTCTGCGTCGCCGACGTGTACGACGCGCTCATGTCGAAGCGCAGCTACAAGGGCGCGCTCTCGCACGAAGCCGCGCTCGAGATCATGCGCGCCGACATCGGACGCCAGTTCGATCCTGACCTCTTCGCGCTGTTCGAGGATCTCACGAAGACGCGCGCCCCGTCGCTGCGCCAGCGCGCCGCCGTGGAGCCGTCGCAACCGTCGGAGCGTTCCGGACCCGCGGTGCGCGACTTCAGCGTCAGTGGACCGACCGACGACCTCACCGGTTTGCTCATGCGCCGGCCGTTCGTCGACATCGCCTCGAAGATTCTCGCCGAGCGCGGCCCGTTCGCGACGGTGTCGCTGATCGTCATCGACGTCGACGAGTTCAAGCACGTCAACGACACCCACGGTCACTTGCAGGGCGACGCGGTGCTGCGCGTCGTCGCCGGTACGTTGCGCGAGCTCGCACAGTCGACGGGGATCATCGGCCGGTACGCCGGTGACGAGTTCGTCATTCTGCTGCCGCACACGCCGGCGGAAGAAGCCGCCGAGCTCGCCGAACGCATCCGCGGCACGGTGCGTCGCGCGGCGGTTCCGCTTCGCGAGCGCTCGGGCTCCATCTCCGTGTCGCTCTCGATGGGCGTCGTCGGAGCGCGCGTCGAGCACACCGACTTCGACAAGCTGTTCGAGGCGGCGGACAAAGCGCTCTACGAAGCGAAACGCCGCGGCCGCGACACCGTCGTCTCCGCGTCGGAGAGTGCCGAAGCCGCCCGCGAGCCGACGATCAATCTCAAGCAGTTCGTCGGTCGCGAAGCAGAGCTGCAGCGCCTCGTGCGCTCGCTCGAGGCGACGATGGAAAGCGGGCCGCAGCTCGTGTCGGTCACCGGTGAAGCGGGCGTCGGCAAGTCGACGCTCGTGCGGCGTCTCGCGAGCGAGGTGCGTTTGCGCGCCGGATCGCTCGTCACGGGCCGCTGCCTGGAGGCCGACGCGAAGCCGCCGTACGCCCCGTGGGCCGAAGTCATCGCCGCGATCCATCAGAGCGGCATCGTCGGCCCGCAGGATTGGAAGGAGCTGCCGCGCCTCGTGCCCGCGCTCGGCGGCGCGCCCGCGGAGCCGAGTCCGAGCAAGTACACGCTGTTCGACGAAGTGGTGCGCTATCTGCGACTCGCGTCAGGCGCGCGTCCGATCGTGCTCGTGCTCGACGACATGCAGTGGTCCGACTCGGCGACGTGGGATTTGCTCGAGCACGTCATGGCGCAGCTCGAGCATGAGCGAATGCTCATCTGTCTCACGATGCGCGCCGAGGATACGCGCGGTGAGGCGCTCGAGCGGCGACATCGTTTGTTGCGCGATGAACGCTTCCACGAGATTCATCTCGAGCGCCTGTCCGAGACCGAGCTCCAACAGTGGCTCGTCAGCGTCTTCAGCGGCGAAGCCAACCGCGAGCTGCTCGCCTATCTGCAGCGGTACTCCGAGGGCAATCCGCTCCTCGCGACGCAGCTCGTGCGCATGCTGCTCGACGACGGTGCGGTGCGTTTCGAGCATGGTCGCTGGGCGCTCCGCGCCGAGCGCGACGGCGATCTGCCGGCCGCGCTCACCGGTCTCATGGATCGCCGTCTCGAGCGGCTGTCGCCGAACACGCGGAAGATCCTCAACACGGCCGCGGTCATCGGTCGGTTGTTCGACGTCGATCTGGCGATGGCGGCCGGCGCGGGTCCGGAAGACGAGGTGCTCGACGCGCTCGACGAAGGCATCGCGCACGCCGTGCTCGAGCCGATGGAAGAGCTCTCGGGCAGCATGTTCTCCTTCACACACGGATTGCTCGTCGACGCGGTGCGCCGCACGATCAATCCGCGCCGGCTGTCGCGCATTCACGAGCGCGTCGCCGTGGCGATGGAAGAGCGCACGCCCGACAACGTTGCCGAGATCGCGATTCATTTCGATCGCGCGGGCATTCCGCACAAGGCCTTCCGTCACGCGATGGCGGCCGGCGGTGCGTCGCTCCTCATGTACGCGCATGCCGAAGCGCGACGCTTCTTCGAAATCGCCGAACGCGCGGCCAGCGATCCGGTGGAGCGCGCGCAGGCGCTGCATCGTCTCGCCGAAGTCGCCGAGACCGAAGGCCGCTACGCGCTGACCGAAGAGTTGTGCGATCGCGCGCTCGCCGGTCTGGCCGGCCGCGCCGACGATCACTCGATCCTCGGATTGCGACGCATGCGCGAGCGTACGCGCGCGCTGCAAGGTCAGCCGGCGAACGAAACAATCGCCGCATGCTGCGAGTTGCTCGGCAAAGCGCGCGAGCTGCAGGACCGCGCGGAAGAAGCCGCGCTGCTCAACATGATCTCGCAGTATCAAGGCCGGCTTGGCGAGTGGCAGGATGCCGAGGAAGTCGCGCGCGAGGCCGTCGCCGCTGCTGAAGCCGCCCAAGATGCCCGTCTGCTCGCGGAGGCGCTCACGCGTCTCGGCACGTCGATGATGGATCGACGCTCGGACGAAGCGGCGGACTTCTATCATCGCGCGCTCGGTCTGTTCCGGACGGTCGGCGACCGCTGCGGCGAAGCGCGATGCTACATCAACATCGGCATCATTCACCAGCGCGCGGGCGAAGTGCCGGCGGCCGAAGCGGCGTACGATCGCGCGCTCGAGGCCGCGAACAGCGCCCACGCCGTCGACCTCGCTGGTCTCGCGTCGCTCAACCTCGGCGTGTTGTACCTGCGCCGCGGCCAGATGGAGCTGGCGAGCGAGCGGTACGACGACGCGCTGTCGCGCTTTACAGAATCCTCAAACGAATCCCATCGCCTCGCGACGCTGTACAACATGGCCCACCTCGCTCGCGAGAGCGAGGACTGGTCGACGGCGTCGTCGCTCTACGATCAAGTCGTGGCGGTGGCGGCACGCATCGGTCAGCCGGACGTGGAGCTCGGCGCGCGCGCGGGTCAGGCGCTCGCCGCGCTCGCGGTCGGCGCGCGCTCGGTCGCCGAGGACGCCATGCGGTGGATCAGAACGAACGTCGAGCCGCGTCCCGAGTGGTGGTTCCAGGGCCGCGACTTGGTGGACGCGTTGCGCATTCGTCTCGCGGCGGAACGCGGCGACGACGCGCATGCGCTGCGGCTGTTGCACGAAGCGGTCGCGATCGCCGGTCGCTACGACCCGTACGTCGCCGCATATCTCGTGGCGGAGTGCGCGCCGTCACTGCGGCGCTCGACGGATGCACTGCTGCAACTGATCGATCAGATCAGTCCGGAGGTCGAAGCACTCGGGTTCGCAGGTGTTGCGGAACGTTTGGCGGTGCTGCGCATCGCGCTCGCGAGCGCGTCGGCGGCCGCATGACGGACGGAGCGGGAGAATTTCCCGTGACGATCGAGGCAGCGATCAGGTAATTCGCGACACCTGCCGATACTCGGATGAAGAGGCCTTAGTGGCCTGAGGATTGAATTGTGATGTGTTGGGCAGTTTCCCTGAGCCGATTCGGATCATGACAGCGCCTTCACTACAGCGACAGAGTCCCGCGGCACGCGACGGTGGCGATGAATTCGCCGCCGTCGTCGCCGAGAGCGCGGGCATGCGGCACGCGCTGCACATGGCGCGTCGCGTGGCGACGACGCCTTTGCGAACCCTGCTGCTCACGGGCGAAGCGGGCACGGGCAAAGAGCTCGTCGCCCGCTGCGTTCACAACGCGGGCCTACACGCCACGGCTCCGTTCGTCTCCGTCAATTGCGCGTCGATTCCCGCGCCGTTGCTCGAAGTCGAACTTTTTGGAAACTCTCCCTCGCGTCACGAGACCACGCGCAAGCTCGGCGTGCTCGAGTTGACGGGCCGCGGGACGGTCTTCCTCGATGAAATCGGCGACTTGCCGCTCGCGCTGCAGGATCGTCTGCTGCGTACGCTCGAGGAGTATAGCATTCCGCGCTTCGGCATCGGCAACGAGTCGCCCGTGCACTGCCGCGTGATCGCGGCGAGCAAGACGCGCCTCGAGGACTATGTCTCTGCCGGCTTGTTCCGCGAGGATTTGCTCGCGCGTCTCGCGGTGCTCCGCATCGAGCTGCCGCCGCTTCGCGAGCGTGAAGACGACGTGCGCGCCATCGCCGATCAATTCCTGATCGAGTCGGCGCGCTTGCACGGGACACAGCGCAAACAACTCGGCCTCGACGCCGTGGCGCTTCTCCGTCAGCACCGCTGGCCGGGTAACGTTCGCGAATTGAAGCACGTGATCGAGCGCGCGCTCGTCGTCTCCGACGGTCCGCTCATCAGCGCCGAGCATCTGGTGATCAATCAGCGTCGCGCGGGTTCGGGCGCGGTGCGCGGCGCGGCGACATTCGGCGAGATTCGCATTCCGGCCGACGGCAAACGTCTGCGTGACATCGAGCGCGAAGCGCTGGAGCTCACGCTGCAGCTCACGGATTTCAATCAGAGTGCCGCGGCGCGCATTCTCTGCATCTCACGTCCGACGCTCGCGCGCAAGTTGAGAGCGTACGGGCTCGCGAAGGAATCGCGCGCGGACTGAAGGACCCTTGACCCTTATTAGGACAACCTTTCTCTCAGAAACTCGAGCGTCCTCTCCCACGCGAGGTGCGCCGCCTCGGGATTGTAGACCGTTGGCCGAGTGTCGTTGAAGAACGCGTGGTCGGCTTCATAGAAATACGCCTCGGATTCCTTCCCCGCGGCGCGAATCGATTCGACCAATCCGGTCGCCTTGTCTGGCGGCGTGCTCTTGTCGCGCGTGGCGAAGTGGAACTGCACCGGCCCTGACAACCGCGACGCATCGACGGTCACACGATTGTGTACGCCGTAAAAGTCGACGGCGCCGCAAAACAATTCAGGGAGCTCGCACGCCGCGTACAGCGCGAGTTGTCCGCCCATGCAGAATCCAATCGAGCCCACCCGCTTGGGCGACACGCCGTCCAGCGCGATCAGATACTTTGCCGCACCCGCCATGTCTTTGGCCGCCTCGTCGATCTGCAGCGCCATCGACAGCTTGCCCGCTTCGTCGGGACTCTTTGCCGTCTCGCCGTGGTACAGGTCGGGCGCAAGCGCGAAGAATCCCTCATGCGAGAAGCGCTCGCACAGATCCTTGATGTGATCGACGAGACCCCACCATTCCTGCAGCACGACGAGCGCCGGACCGCGTCCGCCGCGCGGCGTCGCGAGATAGCCGTCGGTCGCGCGGCCGTTGGCCTTGAATGACACCATGCGTCCCATCAGCGCCTCCCCGACGGCTGCTGCTGCGTCAAGCAGTGCAATGTTCCCAAGCCCCAGACGAGATCCACTGCGTGAATTCCCACGACGCGCCGGCTGGGAAACAACTCGGCGAGAGTGTTCAACGCGATGCGATCGTTCGCATCGTTGAACGTCGGCACGATCACCACACCGTTTCCGATGTAGAAGTTCGCGTACGACGCCGGCAATCGTTCGCCGTGCATTTCGACCGCGCGCGGATACGGCAGCTTCACGACACGAAACGCGTTCCCCGAGGCAAGCTGCAATCGGTCGAGATTGTCTGCGGAGCGACGATGATTCTCGTCCGCGGGATCCTCCTCGTACGCGAGCACCACCACATCGGGGGACGTGAACCGCGCGATGTCGTCGACATGACCGTGGGTGTCGTCGCCGACACAGCCCTCGCCGAGCCAGATCGTGTGGCGAATACCGAGCGCGTCGCGGAAGATCTGCTCGTAGTTCTCGCGCGTGAGCCCAGGGTTTCGAATCTGCACGTCCGACAACAGCCACTCTTCGGTCACGAGCATCGTACCCTGGCCGTCGGTCTCGATGCCGCCGCCCTCGAGCACGACGCGCCCCTTTCCGTCGGGCCGCATCGGTTCGACGCGCGGGAGCTTCGTGATCTTCTCGACGGCCTCGCCGACACGCGCGTCGAGCGCGTAGTTCGGGTACTTCGCCCACGCGTTGAATGCCCAGTTCTGCAACACGACCTTGCCGCGCTCGTCGTGCACGAACGTCGGCGCCGAGTCGCGGAGCCACACGCGGTCCGTGGGAACGACGTGCAGCCGCACGTTCTGCTTCACGCCGTGCGCCGCCAGCAGATCCTGGGCGTTCGATTTGACGTCGTCGTTGTGACAGAGAATCTCGACGCGCTCGTGCATCGCGAGCACCCGCGCGATCTCCGCATACACCCACGGGATTGGTTCGAGCTTCCCCGGCCAATCGGGTTCGTGATGCGGCCAGGAGATCCAGGTGGCGTCGTGCGGCTCGAACTCACCCGGCCAACGATACGTCGTCACGCTCCGAGATACCGGCTCAGAATCGGCGCGTACGCGTCGATCCGACGGTCGCGCAGGAATGGCCAGTTGCGCCGCGTGTCCTCGATTAGCTTCGGATCACACTTCGCGATGAGGATTTCCGTATTCGTGTTCGGTGCGTCGGCGAGGAGCCGGCCGAACGGGTCGGCGATGAACGAGTGCCCAAAGAACTCGATGCCGTTCGTGCCCGGTTCGTCTTCGTGGCCGACGCGATTCGGCGACGCGACGAAGACGCCGTTCGCGATCGCGTGCGCACGCTGCATCGTCCGCCACGCCTCGACCTGAGCCTGGCCGAACTCGGCCTTCTCGGCTGGATGCCAGCCGATCGCCGTCGGATAAAACAGAATGTCCGCGCCGAGCAGCGACGTGATGCGCGCGGCTTCGGGATACCACTGATCCCAGCAGATCAACACGCCGATGTTCGCGAACTTCGTCTTCCACACCCGAAACCCGCTGGCCTGTTTGGCAACGTTGCCAATCGCGTCGATGCGGTCGTCGTTCGCGGCGTCGCCTGGCACGAAGTAGTACTTCTCGTTGAAGAGCGGGTCGTCCGGGATGTGCATCTTCCGATACACGCCGAGCAGCGAGCCGTCGGCATCGATGATCGCAGCCGAGTTGCGATACACGCCGCGCGCTTGCTTCTCGAAGATCGGCACGATGAGCACGACACCGAGCTCCTTCGCCACCGTCTGCATGCGGTCCGTCGTGGGTCCGGGAATCGGCTCGGCGAGGTCGAAGCGCTCGCACTGCTGCGATTTGCAGAAGTACGGCGCATTGAACAGCTCCTTCAGACAAATGATCTGCGCGCCGCGATTCGCGGCGTCGTAAATGCGCTCGATGCTCGCGGCGACGGTCGCGGCCGTGTCGTCGCTCGCCGAGTCTTGAATGATGCCGACAGTAAACGGTGCGGTGCTCATGGCGGAAAACTAAACCAGTCCAATCACCACGTCGTTGACGTTGGTCCCCGTCTCGCGACGACCGATCAGCGCGCTTGCCGCTCGCAAGGCGCCATTCGATTCGTGCGCGGCGAGGGCATGCGCAGGATCTCGGCCCGCCGCCACGATGGCGCGCCACGTCGTTCCGTCGACGATCGCGCCTGCGGCGTCCGTCGCGCCATCTCGTCCGTCGGTGCCGGCGGCGAGCAGCGAAATTCCCTCCGCGGATTCGCCGGCTTCATGGAGGACGCGTGATGCGGCGAGCGCGAGCTCCTGACAACGACCGCCGCCCGTCGGGCTCGCTCCGTTGCCGAGCGTGACGGTCGTCTCTCCACCCCACACGAAGCACCGATTGCTCGCGCCCGATGCGCGCGCATCGAGCAGTGCGCGCGCGATGGTCTCTCCGGCTTTGGACGCCTCGCCGATCAGCCGTGCGTCGCTCACGACGGCGTCGCAGCCTCTTTCCTTCGCGCGCGCCGCGGCGGCGGCGACCGCCGAGGTGGTGTTGCCGATGACACGGGAGGACACGTGCGCGAACGCAGGATGATTTTTCGTCGGCGTGTCGGGAATCGCGCCGCGACTCACCGAGGTGAGATATTCGCGATGCGTCTGTGGGATTCGCTGGAGCAAATGCGTGCGCTGCAGAATCTCCTGGATGTCTTTCGCCGTCGTCGGATCCGGCGCGACAGGGCCCGATCCAATCACGGCGAGATCGTCGTTCGACACGTCGGAGATCGCGAAGCAATGCGTGGCCGCCGGCGCGAGCGCGAGCGCGAGACGTCCCGCACCCCAGCGGGAGAAACGTTTTCTCACGGCGTTCATCGTCGCGATGTCGAGTCCCGATCCGAGCAGCAACTCGAACAGTGCGACGTAATCCGCCTCGTTCATTCCCTTCAGCGGCGCGCCGATGAGTGAGCTCGTACCGCCCGAAATCAGCACGATCGCGACGTCGTTCCCCCGCCGTCCCGCCGTGACCTCGGCGATCTTTGCCGCGGCGGCGAACGAGTGTCGTCCGGGAATCGGGTGGTCGCCGCGCACTGCTTGAATGGTGGGGTAGGGAGACACCGCGCCATCGGGACTCACCACCACGCCGCCCACGATCGCGTGTAACCCGCGGAGCAACGATGTCACCGCGGCCTGCGCCATCGGCGTTGCCGCTTTGCCGAACGCGTAGACCCAAATGCGCGACGCGCGATTGATCGTCAGGGCATCAATCGCGCGTGCGGTCGCCGGTCCGGGCGACGCCGCCTCGATGGCGGCGTCGTACAACTCCAGCAACGTCTCTCGTTTTTCCGTCGCCGTCGTGCTGCTAATGCGATCCTCCTGGCGCCGGTTTGATGGTCGCCGCCACCGCCTTGCCCAGCTCGGCGTAGGCATCCGCCGACAACACGTTGAACTTCATGATGCGTGCGGTAATGCGTCCTTCAGGATCAACAACGAAGACGTTGCGCGTGTCCGCCTTTCCATCGGCCGAGCCATAGAGCTTGGCGACGGTCTGGTCGGGATCACTGGCGAACAAATTCGGGAAACCCGATGAGTTTGCCCAGTTCGCTAACGTGGTGTCGGCGTCGGTGCTGATACCGAGGACGACGACCTTTTTTCCATTGTTGAAGAGCGTGGCGTACTGATCACGGTACGCCTCCATTTGCACCGTTCAGCCACGCGTCCTTGCCTTGGGAAAAAAGGCGACGACGACGGTTTGACCGCGCATGTCCGACAGATGAACCGGATTCTTCAGCAACCCGTAGCGCGACGCGCCGGGAAGCGTGAAGTCGGGCGCCATCTGGCCGACGTTGGGCGCGAAGGCCGCGCCGCCCGGAACGGGCTGCGCCTCCTGCGCGGCAGCCACCGAGCCTGCCATCGCGCCGAGCGCAACGACCAGCTGAGCAGTCCGCTTGAGTCCACTCACTGCCATGCAAGCCCTCCATCTGGGGTGCGCGCAAAATGACCGCGGCGAGAATTCCGCGCAATCCGCCCCGGCAGAACTTCCCGTCCAATGCTCGGGACACGAAGTGTCACCTATATGGACGTTCAGAATACTTAACGGCCGAAAACAGCGGTTTAAGAGCGGAATGGCCTATGCCAAATACTGCGTCGGATTTCTTGTGAACCTCGGACGGAGATTGCGATGCGCAAACTGAACTCTCTCGTGATCGTGTCGATGGCCGCGCTCGCTGTCGCGTGTGGGCGTAGCGGGCCGAAGGTCGACGACGCCCTCAAGAACGACTTGGCGCTCGCGTCTCAGGCGCAGGCTTATAACCCGCAGGCGTTCATCTCGCCGACGGAAGCCGGCCTCGCCGCTCAGCCGGGGTACGCTCCGCAGACCATCCAGACGGTTGCTCGTCAGCCGGTCACGACCGCGCGTCGTTCGACCTCGACGGCCCGCCGCTCGAGCAGCGGCGGCGGTGGCAGCTACTACCCGGCGCCGACGCGCACGGAAACGGTGAAGCACACGAAGCGTGATGCAGCGATCGGTGCGGCCGCCGGCGCGGTGATCGGCGCGGTCGCGAGCCGCGACAAGATCAAGGGCGGAATCATCGGTGCGGCCGCCGGCGGCATTCTCGGCGCAGTGATCGGCAACAACGTCGACATTCAGCGCCGACAGGTTCCGTAAGTGACCTGATCTGTTGGTCGTGGTCTGTCTATCGAGAGGGTCGAGCGAGAAGCTCGACCCTCTTTCTTTTTCGACCGTCTGCTCGACACGGGCACAACAGGGCATGGAAATCGCACTTTAGCGTGCGATGAGCAGTGACTACAGGACTTCAGAGATTGCTGATCTCGCCGTCGACGAACACCGCGATCGTCGGCGGCGTCGTCTCATCGCCAATCGCGCATTTGGCGCGCTGAAAGCGCAGCACAACGCCGAACGCGGGTTGGTCGAGGCCGCCGCCGACTCGTTGAACGAGCTCGCCGCCTCGACGCCGTTCCTGCTCCTGCACGTGATCTGGTTCGCCATCTGGATTCCATGGAACCTCGGTTGGCTCAGGTTCCGGCCGTTCGACCCGTTCCCGTTCGGATTGCTGACGATGGTCGTGTCGCTCGAGGCAATCTTCCTCTCGATCTTCGTGCTGATGGCGCAGAAACGAGAGTCGGCGATCGCCGAGCTGCGTGAGGAGCTCGCGCTGCAGGTAAATCTCCGCATCGAGGAAGAGTCGACGAAGACGCTGCAACTCGTCGCCGGACTCTACACGCGACTCGGCCACAAGGTCGCGGAAGATCCCGAGCTCGCCGACATGATGCAGCCGCTCGACGTCGCGGGACTCGAGCGTGCGCTGCAAACGCAGATCGCGGAAGCGGCGGCGAAGCGCCGACTTGCGCGCCGGCAGCGTCGCCCGGCGAAGCCGAAGTCGACGCAGCCCTGACGGTACGATGACCGCTGGCCACGAGTCGCGGCCAGCGGTGGTACGGCTCAGCGTCCGCTGACGAGCTGCCGCAGCACGTACGGAAGAATTCCGCCGTTCTTGTAGTAGTTCATTTCCTCCGGCGTGTCGATGCGCGCGAGAACCTTGAACTCCTTCGCGGCTCCGTCGCGGCTCGTCGCTTTGACGGTGAGCGTGGCGCGCGGCTTCAAATTTCCGTCCAGCCCCACGATATCGAAGGTCTCGAAGCCGGTCAGGCCGAGCGACTGCCGGGTCTCGCCATTCGCAAACTCTAACGGGATCACGCCCATCCCGACGAGATTGGAGCGGTGAATCCGCTCGAACGACTCGGCGATCACCGCGCGGACGCCGAGGAGGATGGTGCCTTTCGCCGCCCAGTCGCGCGAGGAGCCGGTGCCGTATTCCTTGCCGGCGATGATGACGAGTGGCGTGCCCGCCTTCTGGTGGGCCATCGATACGTCGTAGATGGGCTGGGGGGCCCCCCCCGCGTCCAATGTACTCCAACCGCCCTCGGTTCCCGGCACCATTTCATTGCGCAACCGAATATTTGCGAACGTGCCGCGCATCATCACTTCGTGATTGCCCCGCCGCGCGCCGTACGAGTTGAAATCCTTCTTCTCGACTCCGTGCGCGATGAGCCATTTCCCCGCCGGGCTCGAGGCGGGAATGTTGCCCGCCGGCGAGATGTGATCCGTCGTGATCGAATCGCCGAGCATCGCGAGCGCCTTCGCGCCCGTGATCGGGCGGATTCCCGGCGGCTCCATCGTCATGCCCTGGAAGTAAGGCGGGTTCTTCACGTAGGTGGAGCTCTCGTCCCACGCGTAGGTCTCGCCCTTCGGCACGTCGAGCTTCTGCCACTGCGCGTCGCCCTTGAACACGTCGGAATACTGCGTCTTGAAAAATTCGCTCTTCACGCTGCGATTGATCTCGTCCTGCACTTCCTGCGGCGTCGGCCAGAGGTCGCGCAGGAAGACAGGGCCGTCCTTGCCGACGCCGATCGGCTCGCGGGTGAGGTCGAGATCCATGCGGCCCGCGAGCGCGTAGGCGACGACGAGCGGCGGTGACGCGAGATAGTTGAAGCGCGTGTGCGGATTGACGCGGCCCTCGAAGTTGCGGTTGCCCGACAGCACCGACGCCGTGATCAACGTGCCGCTCTCGATGGCTTGACTGATCGGCTCGGGCAGCGGCCCCGAGTTGCCGATGCATGTCGTGCAGCCGTAGCCGACGAGCTGGAATCCGAGCTGATCCAGGAACTCCTGCACGCCCGCTTGACGCAGATAGTCGGTCACGACCTTCGAGCCCGGCGCGAGCGACGTCTTCACCCAGGGCTTCGTCTTCAGGCCTTTCTTCACCGCGTTGCGCGCGAGCAGTCCCGCCGCGAGCATCACGCTCGGATTCGAGGTGTTCGTGCAGCTCGTGATCGCCGCGATGACGACCGCGCCGTGCCGCAGCGTGAAGGTCTGTCCGTTGTATTCGACCTTCACACCTTCGTGCGCGACCTCTTCACCTGGCGACACGAGCACCGCCGCCGGTGCGAGTGCCGGCTCCGCGGAGACCTTGGTGGCGTCTTTGAGCTGCTTCTCCGCCGCCGGCGTGCCGAGCTTGGCGAGATCGGCCTTCAGCGCTTCGTTGTACATCGCTTTCGCCTTTGCGAGCGGCACGCGATCCTGCGGGCGCTTCGGTCCGGCGAGACTCGGCTCGACGGTGCCGAGGTCGAGCTCGAGCGTGTCGGTGAAGACCGGATCGGGCGTTGCGTCGGTGCGGAAGAGACCCTGCTCCTTCGTGTAGGCCTCGACCAGCTTGACGTGATGCTCCGGACGTCCGCTCAGACGCAGGTACTTGAGCGTTTCCTCATCACAGGGGAAGAAGCCCATCGTCGCGCCGTATTCGGGCGCCATGTTCGCGATCGTCGCGCGGTCGGCGAGCGGCAGCGACGACAGGCCCGTGCCGTAAAACTCGACGAACTTTCCGACGACTTTCTTCTTGCGTAGCATCTCGGTCACCGTGAGCACGAGATCCGTCGCCGTCGCGCCGGGCGGAAGCTTGCCGTGCAGCTTGAACCCGACGACTTCCGGAATGAGCATCGACACCGGCTGGCCGAGCATCGCCGCTTCGGCTTCGATCCCGCCTACGCCCCAACCGAGCACGCCGAGGCCGTTGATCATCGTGGTGTGTGAGTCGGTGCCGACGAGCGAGTCGGGATACGCTTCGCCTTCGTCATTCACGAACACTGTCTTGCCGAGGTACTCGAGGTTGACCTGATGGCAGATGCCGGTGCCCGGCGGCACTGCGCGGAAGTTGCGCAACGCGTCCTGGCCCCAGCGCAGAAACACGTAGCGCTCCTTGTTGCGCTCGAACTCGAGCTCGGTGTTGATCATGAAGGCCGCGGCCGAACCGTACTCATCGACTTGCACCGAGTGATCGATGACGAGATCGACAGGCTGCAGCGGATTGATCCGCTGCGGATCGGCGCCGAGTGACTTCATGGCGTCGCGCATGGCGGCGAGGTCGACGACCGCCGGGACACCCGTGAAGTCCTGCAGCAACACGCGGCTCGTGCGGAAGGCGATTTCCTTTTCTTCCTTCGACGTGACGTCCCACTTCGCCATCGCTTCGACGTCGGAGCGCTTCACGAACGCGTCGTCCTCGTTACGGAGGAGATTCTCGAGGAGAATCTTGAGGCTGAAGGGGAGCGTGGCGGCTTTCCCGCCGGACAGCTGATCGAGGGCGGCGAGGCGATAGACCGTGTAGGTCTTTCCGTCGACGGTGATCGTCGCGCGGCTACCGAACGAATTCTTGCTTGTCATTGGGGATGTCTCACAGGCTCGGTCGGCCGTATCGAGTTGGGCCGAGGCGAGGGTGATAGACGGAGCCACTGGCAGGGCTCTCGCGAGCTCGCTGCCAGGCTATCCGCAATCTAGCCAGATCGAGGGGCGGGAAAAGCGCGTTGTCCGAGGTACGCCGTCCGGTATCCGTCCCCGGTTTGCCTGCCCGGTCGTCCGTGACTGCTCTAGCCGAGAACGGAGCTGGCAAACACAGAACGGATGGCGGATAGCGGACTCGGACAACGCGCTGTTACGCCGTTTCAGGACGCGAGTTTGCGAATGGCTTCGATCTTCGGTTTCCGACTCTTCGGCGAATCGAGGCTGAACGATCGTGCGTCGCCCAACTGCTCGCGCACAAATACCTCTGTCTCTTCGACTTTCGCCTTCAGCGCCTTGTCTGCCTTTCCGCTGAACGTCGCCCACACGATCCGCTGCTCGTCGGCGTCGAATTCCCAATAGCCGATCAACCGCCCGCGGTCGAAGATCGCATGCGCCACGAGGTCTGTCAGCGCGCCTCCCGGTCGCTCGCCGAGCGTGAGCTTCTCGACTTTCGTGCGATCCTTCTCGTCGACGAGTGAATGCACATCGCGCCGCGCGGCCGAGATCGAGTCGAGGCTGCTGACCAATGCGTACTGAGGGTCGCCGGGCGCGACGAATTTCGCGAATGCCTTGGCATCGTCGGGGAGGAGCAGTCGCCCGCTGCCTGGCTCGACGGGGACGAGCCCGAGACCGGCCGTCGCGTCCTTCACGACCTTCACACCCTGGCCCGAGAACCACTGGAATTCCTTGAGCGTCGCCGGCCCAACCCATCTGAAGAAGTGTCGCGCGAGCTCTGTGACGGCCGACTCTTTGGTGAGCTTCGATTTCGCAAGCGGGCTGGGAGTCCACCGCACGTACTTGTATCGCTGATTGTCCAGTCGTCCGCCCATCGGCACTCGGCGAATTTCACCGCGTGTCTGCAACATGCCCAACGCCAGCGGAAGCGTGGTGATCATTCCTTTCTTCTTGCCTTCTTCACCGAGATTGCGGACGGCTTTCCCGGTGGCCTGCTTGATTGCGTCGGGATCCATCGGCTCGGCGCCGACGGCTTTCAAGACGGCGTCGCAGAGCTTCGCGATCTCCTTGTCGGTAACGCCGAGTTTCCTGGCGGTGCTCAGATCGCCCTGGCCGAATGCGTCGGCGAGTGTGAGCGCGAGCGCGAAATCGCTCGCGGGCAATACGTAGGTGCATCCGCGAGCCGATGGCAGCTCGTGAATCTGCAACTTGGCTGCGGCGGCGTCGGCGGTTTCGCGCGCGGTCGCGCCGCGTGCGAAGAGCGATATGTACGGGCCGACGCCGCCGACCGATCGCGCCCATCCTGCCTGATCGAGAATGTCGGCGGGTTTTGCTGTTTGCAGCGATCCGTCGAGTCCTTGGCGGCACCACCACCAGGCGCGGAGTTTCTGTTCTGTCATCGCGAGCGAAGCGAGAGATGACTACTGCGGTGGTCCACTCGGCGGCGTTCCACCACCTCCGCCGCCACCGGTCATCGGTGTCCCAATTCCACCGCCAGGGCCGATCAACTGCACCGGCTGCGCGGCCGCGCCAGTCGGCGTCTTCTTCTTGATGAAGGGAACGCCATTCGCGATCCAGTCCGCCGGCGCGGCGCCTTTGAGGTGATAGTCGAAGAACTGCTTCATGCGCACTTGGACGTCGTACTGATTGTCATAGCGCGTGAAACCGTGTCCCTCGCCCTCATATGAAAGGAAGATCACCGGCTTTTGGAGGAATCGCAGCGCGTTGTAGAATTCGACGCCCTGGAGCCACTCCGTCGATCCATCGTTCGTGCCCTGGAAGATCAACAGCGGCGTGTTCATGTCCTTCGCGTGGAACACCGCCGACTGATCCATGAACAGCTCGAGATTGTCGTACGGATTCGTGCCGAATCGGCCCTGCCCATAGGTGTCGTAGCGCGCCTGATTCGTGCCGCTCGTCTTCCATAATTGATTGAAGTCGGCGATGAGGTCGACCGCGGCGGCGCGAATCGCGATCGCGGCGAACATCTTCGAAGTCGTCGAGATGTAGGCGCCGCCCTGGCCGCTGAAGCTGCCGCCGTGCAGACCGACGCGCTTCGGATCAGCATATCCTAAATCGATCACCCGCTTGACCGCTGCTTCGACCGAATTCAGGTGATCAGTATGCGTCCGCCCGGTGTGCAAATAGATGTCGGGCAGCAGCACGAGATATCCATTGCTCACATAGTCGACATACGCCGGCCCCGACGCGTAGCGCGGCTCCTCGTATTGGTTCTGGTGGTCCGACAACTTCTCGTAGTAGTAGACGAGCATCGGACGCTTCTCACCCGGCTGATAGTCGTCGGGAACCGCGAGCGTGCCCTGCAGCTTGTGGCCGTCCTTGTCCTTGTAGTCGATGAGAATTCTGTGACCCCACTTGTACTCGGCCTGCTGGGGATTGGCCGTCGTGAGTCGTGAGAAGTTTGCGAGCTTGGTGTCGGTCACCCAATAGTCGGGGAAGTCGACGTACGTTTCACGCGTCATCAGCACGCGATCGGCATTTTTCGCCTTGATCGGCCGGCCGAACGAGCGATCCTCGTAGACGAGCTTCGTGAGCTTGTCGCCGTCGAGCGTGTAGAAGCCTGACTTCTTGTCCGGGTCTCCGAACGCCGAGAGCATCACGGGCTTCGTGAAATCGATCGTGTTTCCGGCGCCGGCACCACCGCGACCTCCGCCCCCGAATCCACCGCCCGGTCCAGCCGGCGCGTTTTCGTCCGGCTCGATGCGCACGTAGCGGAAACGCGTTTCCGTCTTCGAGCCGACGCCGTTCGTGAGATTCCGCGGCGTCCCGCTCCCGTCGAGCGACACGAGCCACAGATCGTAGCGATGATCGAGGACGACCGACTTGCCGTCCTTCGAATAGCCGGAGATTCCGTACGCCGGCTTCTCGCCGAAGTTGTCGAACTCGGCGTTCACGAAGCTCACGGGTGCCGTCTTCGTGATGTTGACGTGTTTGTCGGCCGCGATGTCGTACGACCAGACGTGTTTGTCCTTCCAGTAGAGGAAGTAGCGGCCGTCGGGCGAAAGTCCGAAGCTGCGTTCCTGGCCCTTCATCACCGTCGAGCGCTCGCCGGTGTTCGTGTTGATGCGATAGATGTCTGTGGCCTGCGGCTTCCAGTCGCTGATGTAGTCCTTGTCGTCTTGCCCAATCGCCCAGTTGCCGTTCTTCGCGACCTGCACGCGATCCATCCGCGCGTCAGCGAGCGGAACGATCTTCTTTTGTCGGAGCAGCACTGCCGCGGTGAAGGTGCGATTCCTGTCCTGCTGCGCACGCACCATCTGCACCGGTTGAATTTGCGGATCCTTCCAGTGCCACACGTCGACGTTGCCTACCGGCTCCACGGCGACAGTCGTGTCTCGGCGCGGCGGTTGCGCTTGTTGTTCCTTGAGTCCGACGAAGAGCTTCGTCCGATCGGCGCTCCAGGAGAGCGTGCCTTTTTCGCTGATCACCATGCTGTCAGGCAAGCCGCTCAGCGACGCGCGATCGAGCACAAACGACGTCGGTGTCGTTCCTTCGAGATCTGTGAACGCCACCAACGTGTTTTCCTTCTCGGTGAAACGCGGACGATCGACGCCGCGGAGCGCTGCGACCGCGCTGCCGGAGTCGTCCCACGTGAGGCGAGAGTAGTCGGCGCGCGCGACATCCAACGCGCGACGCTGCCAGTTGCCGATCGTCTCGAGGAAGACACCGTTCCCGTCGCGGCCCGCGCCGGCCACCGTGTACGCGATCAGCGTTCCGGGCTTGTTGAACTCGGCCGCCGATACGCTGCCGATCAATTCGTCGATGCCGTCGGTGAGATGATGAAGAATCATGTCGGTGCCGACGGTCGCAGGTGCGCCGCCACCCGCACCGCCGCGACCGCCGCCACGTCCGCCGCCGCCCGCGGGCGCTGCTGCCGCCGGTGCGCCACCGCCCGCCGCGCGCGCTTTCCGGATCATCAGCGCCTTGGAGCCTTTCGAGAACGAGAATGACTGCACGTTCTCCCACGACGTCACGGTGCCAGAGCCGAGGTTGCGGAGCTCGACACGTCCGGGGCCACTCTGCGGCGTATCGGAAATCGCATTCGACTCCCCTTGGCCGGCCCGAATCGGCTCGGCGACGAAATACGCGATCCATCGCGAGTCGTCGGAGAATTGCGCGCGCGATGCACGCGGAATCTTGTGATCGGGCAGATTCGCGAAGCTTTTGACGAACAGCGTGTCGTCGACGCGACGCTGCTGATATCCATAGCTCGCCCAGTTGCCGTCGTCGCTGATCGCGACGTCGCGAATCGTCCTCCATCGCGCATAGTCGGCGACAGTCATCGCCTTCTTGTGATCATCCGCGCGAGCAGCGGTCGTCGTCGGCGCTCCCGACTGACTCACGTTGCGAGTGTTCTGCGCGAGGGCGGTGCTCGCCGAAACGGCGAGGCTCGCGACGATGAGAAGGGACGTTCGACGCATGGAGTGCGCTCCGGCAATTGGTGGCTCCCCAAGCTACGTCGCGGTCCGAGCCGCCGACAGTTCGGAGAACACAGCCTCCCCTCGAGCATCCGGACGACGATCTTCGGTTATCTTGCCGATCATGCCTGACCAGACGACAACCGCCGCGGACCCCGTCGAGCTCACGGTTCGACTGATGTCGATCGACTCGACGAGCGGCCGTGAAGCCGATGTGATCCAATGGCTCGATTTGCACCTGGCGGAGCGCGGATGGCGCACGCAGCGCATCCCCGTCACGCCGGGCCGTGACGATCTGTACGCGACGAACAGCGACGCGCCGCTGGTGACGCTCTCGACGCATCTCGATACGGTTCCGCCGTACATCGCTCCCACGCGCGCCAGCGGACGAATCCTCGGTCGCGGGAGTTGCGACGCGAAAGGAATTGCTGCGTCGATGATCTGCGCCGCCGAAGCGTTGCGCGACGACGGTTTTCCGATCGCGTTGCTCTTCGTCGTCGGCGAAGAGGTGACGCACGACGGCGCGCACGCGGCGAACGAAGCGATCGCGAAAGGACACGTTCCACAGACGAATCGCGTCATCATCGACGGCGAGCCGACCGAGAGCACGCTCGCCGTCGGGACGAAGGGCGCGGTGCGCGTCATCGTCCGCACGCAAGGCCAGGCCGCGCACTCGGCCTATCCGCACCTCGGCAAGTCCGCGACGCGCGATCTCGTATTGATGCTCGCGGAGCTGGACAAGGAACAGTTCCCGACGGACGAGCTGTTGGGTGAGACGACGGTCAACATCGGCGGATTGTCGGGCGGTGTCGCCGACAACGTCGTCGCGCCGTGGGCAGAGGCGCGCATCATGATTCGGCTCGTGACGCCGGTGAATGAGGTGTCGCGGATCATCGAGCGGTGGGCCAGTGGTCGCGCGTCCCTCGAGTGGGGACCGATGGTGCCGCCCGTGAAGCTCGGCGTCGTGAGTGGGTTCGAGACGTCGGTTGCGGCGTTCGCGACGGACATTCCAGCGCTCACAAACTGGGGAACACCGTATCTCTTTGGTCCGGGCTCGATTCACGTGGCGCATCGCGACGACGAATTCGTCTCGACCGATGAGCTTCGCGCCGCGGTGGATGCCTATCAGCGAATCGCGCGCGCGTCATTGGCGTAGTCGCGCCGAGTCGCGCGACAGAGAACGGTTTTGGCGCGACTGGTGCGACACGGGAGTGTAGCAATTTTCAATTAACGAATTGTAACTGAACGACTTAGCGGGCGGGCCACGAGTGGTCCGCCCGTTGCCTTTGTAGCGGCCGCTGCCTCTCCTCTTTCACCGTTTGTTGGAGATTGCTCGTGCCGCTTTTTCCCCGCCTCTCCGCGGCGCTTCGCCTGTCGGCGTTGTTGGTCGCATGCGTTGGTTTCCACGTCGTCCCGCGTTCGCTCGCCGCGCAGGCGAAGCCGATGGAGATCCTCTCGTTCGACGGCCTCACTGCCCAAGGGCAAATCTGGGTCGAGACCGAGTACGATCCCGAAACCGGGTACAGCGACGGCTACACGGCCAATACCTATCGGCTGGTGTTCACCGTCCGTAACAACGTCGCTGGTCCCCAGGGCCGATATCTCGATCGCAGTCCGCTTTGCGCACCGATCTGTCATCCGTGGTCGAACTCGTTCGGCGTCGATCCGACGATCATGCCGGCCAACGCGACGCGGCAAGTCTATTCGTATATCGCTCTGCCGATGACGTCCTCGGGCACGTTTCAGATCGGTCTCACAGTGACCGCTGCGACGTACGCCAACGGCTACTATGTCGACGCCACGCCGTGGGACACGAAGCTCCTCTCCGTCACGATAGTGAATGGCCAGGCCTCTGTCGCTTCCGCCACGAGCGCGCCACTCGTTACGCCCAAGGCGAGCGTCGAGACGATTCCGTTTTCGTCGGCGATGAGTCGCTCGTTCGCGGTGAAGAATACCAGCGCGTCGACGGCGACCCTCACGCTGTCGGCAACGTGCGGAACGATGAGCGGCTGTTCGGTGAGCAAGACGTCGACGACGCTTGCGTCGGGGGCCACGGACGACATCACCGTGAGCTTCGTGTCACCGTCGACAGCGAGTGCAGCGAACACGATCGCTTTGATCGCTGCGTATTCCAGCGGTGGCACGACGGTCGCCGATACTGGTCGCCGGCCCACCGTGACACCAGCGATCAAACCGTCGGTCTCTCCGCACAGCGGAACGCTCATCGCAAGGCCCGGTACTTCGACACTTCAGACATTCTATCTCGGGACCAATCAAGGTCTCATCTCATTCGACGCGATCACACCGGAGTGTTCCGGGTGGATCACATCGTGCAGCCTGCAGAGCGCAGTCGAGTCCTACGGCGACGGCGCGACGCTCGCGGTCGTCAGTGTCGGCGCGCCCGCCGTCGTCGGTAGCGCTGCGTATCCAACAGCGACGCTAAAGCTGATCGGTCGACTCGGCATTGCCGCCGACACGTCGATCATGACTGTCGTCCTCGGCAACTCCGCGCCGAGTGTGACGCCCAGGACGAACACGCTGTCCGAGCCGGCGAATACGGTGCGCAGCTTGGCGTTCACGATTACGAACACCGGGAATCTCGCGAATTGGTTCACGCCCTCGTTCGCGTGCTCCGGAGTCACCGGCTGTCAGGCTTCGACCACGGCTCCACAAATGCTCAACCCCGGCCAATCGAGAACGGTGTCGCAATCGTATCGCGCGCCGTCGATCGGGCAAAGCGGAACGGCGAGGTTGATCGCGACGCAGACCGGTGGTGGTCCGATCGAGGCGGATACGGCGCTCATCACCACGACGGGTGCCGATGTGACGGCACCGACGCTCGCACTGTCTGGGGCACCGTCCGAAGGGTCGACCATCACCGCCGGCGCGCAGACAGTCACGCTCAGCGCGTGCGATGCCGACGGTGTGTTGCAGACGCCGAGGGTTTTGGTGAACGGTGCGACCGTCGTTCCGTCGTTCACCTCCGGGTCGTCGCCATCGTGCACCACGACGAAAGACGCAACATTCTCATTCGTCGCGGCGCCCGGCGCGAACACGATTGACTTGTCGGTGAGCGACGGCGCCGGTCACACGACGCCGCTGGTCCGCCGTTTCACGTATGACGAATCCACTGAAGTGTCGCCGGTGGTCACGCCCCTCATCACCAACTACTTGAGGTATGGCGGACAGACTTGGACCGACAGCTTCTCGATTCGCAACTCAGGACCCCTGACCGTCAGATACACGCTCTCGGCGAACTGCCTGTACAGCTTCCCGGTGTGTACGGCGTCTCCCTCGTCCATCCTCGTCGGGCCGGGCCAAACCCAGACGATGTTGGTGAACTACCAGACGCCGACCAGCGGCGCGGTCGCACACATTTTTCCTGTCGTCACCTACACCGCGGCGAACGGCAGCCAGGTAATCCAGAACACCGTGCACGAAACGGTGTGGCTCGATCAGGTTCCGCCGTCGATCACGTTTCGGTCGCCGACGCCCGCCGATGGCGCGACGGTCTCGGAGTTTCCGAGCATTGCAATCGATTGGTGCGACGCGGATGGTGTGCTCACGGCGACGGGCGTGACGATCGACGGCGTCCCCGTCGCCTCGAACTATGTGTCGCAGACAGTCTCTGGATGCACGTCGGCGGGAACATCGAGCTGGTCGACCATCTCCTTGGCGCTCGGGACGCACACCGTCGTCGCGACGGCGTCCGACCAATCCGGCCACACCTCGACCGCCTCGCGCACGATCACGTTGTCGCTGCCGGCGATCGCGGACTTCCAGCCACTGGTCACCGTGCGGAATGCAGCAGCGTATCTGCTGCCAGGCACGCAAACATGGGCGTTCGCCGTACGGAATGTTGGCATTCGCCCGGCGCAGTATCAGATCACGCCCGACTGTGCGCAGCTCACGGGGCAACTCGGCGCGGCGGGATGTCAGGTCGATCGCTCCACACTCGCGCTCGCGCCGGGTGCGGTCGACACGATACGCGTTGCATTCACGTTGACCGCGTTGCCCGGTGCAGCGAAGACCGTCGGACTGACCGCGACGTACACGGACATCGTCGGGCGGAGCGCGACGCACACGGCGTCGATCAGTGGACAGATCCCAACGCTGGCGCAGCTGTATCAGCCGTCGATCGCACCGTCGAGTGTCGTGATTCCGGTGGCCGTCAACCGCATCACGCTCCTGGATCTTCCAATCACCAACCTCGGCATCGCGCGGGCAACGTATCGCATGAACGTGTCGGTGACGGCGCCGTTCGCGATGCGCAACGTCATCGATTCGATCGTGGTCGATCCGGGGCAGACGGCGATCTACTCGTTGCAGCCGGCGTCGCCAGACTCGGTTGGAAAGCGAGGCACGATTGCCGTAACCGCGACATACACGGCGCCCAATGGCGCGTGGGTCGCCGCGAGCGCGACGAGAATCGTCGAAACGACGTCGGGGGCAACCAACGCCGGCGGTACCGTGAAGGTGATCGTCTCCCCGGACAACGCCGTCGTTCCCGTGGCGCAGTTCATCGAACGGACCTACAGCTTCGTCGTCACGAACGCCGGCACCGGCGCAGGGTCGTTCGCGTATACGGTCCATTGCGCGGCCGCCGCCGGTGTCGGCGCGGCGAGCTCGGTGATGTGCACCGACGTGACTGGCCAGACGCCGGTGCTCGACGCTGGACAATCATACACAGTGGTCGCGCATTTCACCGGCACGACCGTCGATGCCGATGGCCTGGTGACGGTCACCGCGACGAGCAGCGACGGATCGTCGACTGATGTGGGATTGGTGCGGACCTGGTTGGCGCCACAAGGACGGATTGCGCTGACCACGCGTCGCGCGAACGGCGAGAACGCCATCGACCGAAGCGCGTGCGTCACGGTCGCCGCCGGTCAGGATGCCGTCTATCAGTGCGGCGATTTAGAGCTTGCTCATGCGCTGCCGGCGACGACGACCATGAACAAGACGCGCGCGCCGACGCTCGTGTACAACAGTCGGCACGCGCAGGGTAACGCCTACATCGCCGCCGACGTTGCCGTGCAGCCGGGCACGCCGATGCAAAGCCTGGAGTTTACGCTGAAGGTCAAAGACGCCGGCGGTGGCGAGCGGATCGTCACGAGTCGAACCGTGACGTGGCAGGCGCAATGGAGCACCGGAGAGCCGCATCGGTTCGTGGTTGGTTTCAACGCGCCGAATGCGTCGCTGCTGCCGACAGGTCAGACCGCGGGCGCCGTCGACTACCGGCTCGAGGCGCGGTCGCTCATCGAGCCGAACGACGTCGCGGTCGACGAAGGAACACTCATCGTCATCGATCGCAGCGCGAGCCGGTTCGGCCGCGGCTGGTGGCTCGCTGGTCTCGAGCAGCTCGTCGTCGGGCCTCACGACTCTCGGGTCTGGGTCGCCGGCGACGGCAGCGCGCGCGTCTATAAGAAGCAGGCGACGGGACTGTGGACCGTCGATCCAACCGTCGACCGTCCCGACACGCTCATTGCCGCGGGATCCGGCTATCGTCGCCTGCTCGCGAACGGCGCATACGTCGAGTTCGACTTTGCCGGCCGGCATACGAGTACGCGCAACACGCAGGGACACATTACGCAGTTCGGCTGGGACGCCACGACGAATCAGTTGCGGGAAATCCGACTGCCCGTTCCCTCGGGTTCGTCCCTCACACGCTCATACGTCTTCGCGTACGATCCAACGTCGGGCCGGCTGTCGAGCGTGACCGCGCCGTCTACCGCGTTGGTACGACAGGTCTTGTTCAAGAGTCTGGGCGTAACGAACGCATTTGCGATCGACACGATCGTCGATCCAGATGGCAAGTCGGTGGCCTTCGGCTTTGACCCGATGAAGCGCGTCGCGACCCGTCGCAATCGCGCAGGTTATGTCACCGCGTTCACGTATGACGACGGTGGTGGCCTGCGCACCGCGACGCTTCAGATGGCCGGCACCGGCGATGACATCACGCACACCTTCTGCGCCGCGGAGACGGTTGGGCTGACGGTCGCGCAGTCGCCCTGCGTCGACGAGGTGACGCCGTCCACCGAGGTGCGCACGCTCTACGATGGTCCTCGGCTGCCGTCGGACGTGATCGACCAGACGTCGTTCTACGTCGATCGATTTGGCGCGCCGATGTCGATCGTGAACGCACTCGGACAAGCGACGCAGATCGAGCGTCGCGACAATCGGTGGCCGCTGCTCGCGACCGCAGTCGTGAGCGCGAGACAACACCGTGTCGAGGCGAGCTACGACTCTGTCGGTAGGCTGGTGAAGCAGACCGCCCTGAATCCCTACGATGACGGGCGGTCGGCCATCACCGAGTACAGGTGGAATGCGTCACCCACGCTGCGACTGTTGGATCAGATCATCTCGCCGACGTTCGACACGACGAAGTTCGGATACTACCCGAACGGCGATCGCGCCTGGCAGCAAGACGGGCGAGGGGACTCGACGCGGGTGAGTTTTGCGTACAACGCGGATCGTCAGTTGAACACGTCGACGGCGCCTGGCGGACAGGTGACGACGTACCACTTCGACGCCGCCGGCAACATCGACAGCACGCGCAGTCCGATGGGATTCGCGAGTCGCACGTATCGCGATGCGATCGGCCTCGACACGTTGACCGAGACGCCGACCGACTCGGCGCAGTCGCCAACGCTTCGGACACGCATCTTCACCTCATACGACGCGATGAGTCGGCCGCGTGTCGTGACGACGGTCGCGGCGCCGACGAATTATTCCGCCGCGGGAACGCTGGAAACCGTCGCCGGCCAGACGCTCACCGTCGAGCAGAGTTACGACGACGAAGGCAACCTGACCGGGGTCGTCCGACGAGACGCGTCGAATCTGAACGCGGCGACGGGTTGGACGTACGACGCCGCGGGCCGAAGACTCACGGAGAATTCGTCCGGCATTCCGAGCCGCTATCAGTACGACCGTGCCGGGAATTTGAGATTTCATACGACGCCGCGCGCGATCACCATCGAGCAGACGTTCGACGCGTTGAATCGCGTGAAGACGCGGACGACGCCGGGGCAGAGCTTCGCGCAAACGACCTGCCATCCCGGAACGTGGACGGGCGTCTGCCTGGGCCAGCCGACGCCGTTTCCCAAGTTCAGCGCCAGCGTCGACATCCCGACCGACGTCGCCCTGTTCGACTACGACGCCGACGGCAACATGATCCGCGCCGACAACTTCGGCGCCCAGATCCGTCGGACATACTACAGCGGCGGCGCCCTGAAGGCGGACACGCTCAAACCGCGTCGTGCGACTGACGACGGACTCACGGGCGACGATCTCTATATCGTCGCCAAGACCTGGTTGTCGTTCACCTACGATCTCGCCGGCCGACGCGCGTCGTTGACCACGGCCACACTCGGCGGCGGACCGTACACGCAGAGTTACTCCTATGTGCCGAAATTCGGCGCGCTCGAGACGGTCAACGCGCCGAGTGGTCAGACATTCAGGTATCGGTACGACCGACTGGGTCAACCGTATCGGTTCGAGTCGCCGGCCAACGTCGCGACGTGGCAATACGATGACGACGGCCGCGTCCGCACGCACACGCAGACCGCGGTTGGTCTCTCGCATCAGGAGTCATTCAGCTACGACGCGCGCGGCAAGTCGACGACGGTCACCGCACAGAGGTCTGCTGCCCCCGCTTCTGTGACAGTGAACAACGCGTATGACGGGATGGGTGCGCTCGTCATGTCGGCCACGGGTTCGCTGAGTGGGACGGAGCTCGAGGAATGGACCGTCGATGCGTTGGCGAATGCGTTGACGTATCGCCGCAATCGTCAGTCCTTCGCGACGGCGACAGGACAAACGAATACGATCGATGCGAGCAGCGGGCGGTTGGATGCGACGGATGCCATTGTCCCCGCGGTGCTGACCGATGGACAGCAGTTCACCGATTCGCGACGGGACTACGACAACTCGGGTAACGTCGTCTGGACGGCGACGCGACACACCGTCGCGCAAAACGGCGTGCTGCGCAGCATGGATCGCGACGTCTACACGATGAGCTGGTACGGCGCCGACGAAAAGTTGCGCGCGTATCAGACGGCGAGCGTCGACACGGTTCCGGGATTCCTCAGCGCGTACGAGGAGTACCGGTACGACGCGCTGGGCCGGCGGGTGACGCTGAGCTCACGCTCCTTCCCGAGCTGCAAGGTGGGTCCGTGTCTCAACGTGGTCGACTACTACATCTGGGACGGCGATCAACTGTTGCTCGAGTCGCGGCGCGCGACGAACGCGAGCGGTCAGTTCGTGACGGCGACGCAGTACGTCGGCGATGTGATGTACGTGCATGGGCTCGAGTTGGATGCGCCGCTCGCACTGCTCAAGGATGGCGAGTTCGTTCAACCGCAGCGCGATTGGCGCGGCCAATTTGACGGCGGCATCGACGCGAGCGGCCAAGCGGTGACGCAGGGCGTGACGTGGCCGGGCGGGAATCTCTCGGCGTATCTGTCGGAGCGTGCGCCGGCGGCGAACATCGGCTGGCGCGGCAGTCTCATTCAGGGGATGCGAGATCCGTCGGGGCTGATTTATCGGCGCAATCGCTACTACGACCCGGCGAGTGGGCGGTTCACGCAGCAGGATCCGATTGGGTTGGCGGGGGGGATGAATCTGTATGGGTTTGCTGGTGGCGATCCGGTGAATTTCTCGGACCCGTTTGGCTTGTGGCCTTGGCCGGAGTTGGCGGGCACCGGCGGCGCGGTGTTGTGGGGCAGTGGTTCTCTGCTCGGAGGCTTGAGTCTCGGAGGCCCTGCGGGATGGATCACAATTGGAGGCCTCGCCCTCGCGGTGAGACTCGATCATTTCGCTGGTTCGACTGGCGAGCCACAGTTGTCCACGCGTGCCGGAGCCGACGCAACTAGCGTTGTTCTTGAGCGACGGTCGGGCCGATCGCTGAAGCGTGAATGGGAAGGAATGCACGGACAGCCATGGCCAGAAGGATGCGTCGCGCACCATATCTGTCCTCTCGCTGACGGCGGCAAGGACAACGCGGCTAACATTGAGCCCAAGACGCCTGAAGATCACGTACAAGGCCACAAAGACAACGGGGATTTCAAACGATGGGGTGCACGCTCAAAGAAGGATCCACCCAAGAAAGAACCACAGCAGCAGCCCTAATCGCCACGGAGAATTTGCGATGACTGGTGTCGATATGACGAAACTCACATTGGTGAAGGACCTCGCGGGCGCGGACGCCGAGGAAACGGAGGAGCTACAGGCTCTCGTCCGGAAAGCAGAGCGCTTTATCGCCAGCTTTTCCTGGTGCAACGTCGTCGAACGAGCTTACGCGGGGATTATGATCCCATCGGTAATCGGCACTCTTCTATTCGAGATTGAACCGACGACCCCAGATATCGACCGAGTGCTTTGGGTCATTGTCGGGGATGTGCCTCCGGCATATCTGGTCGTGGACGCGGCAGTCAATCCAGCCATGGCCCTCAAGCAGTACGTCGAGCTAATGAGCGACTGGGTCAAGGCCGTGGAAGAGAAGCGATCCGTCGACGAATTAATCCCTGTGAACGCTGCGCCAACACAGGAAAACGCAGCAATGCTGAGATCGCGTTTGGCTTTCTTACGTGATCGAGTTTTGCCAGATTATGCCGAGGACATCACGGCATGACGCAATCGCAGTAGTAAGTAAAGCACGAAGTCCGATCGAGAGCATCCGATCGGACTTCTCCTTTCTTTGGCTGCTTTTTGATTGCCCTTAGCTCGCTCTAGGCTTCGCGGGCGACGGTGGGTCGCGGCGCCGGGTATCGATCATGGTCTTCGATGCGCTGGAGGCACTTCCAGACGCGCACGTTCTGGCCGAGAGCTTCTCGCTGGTCGGGTGAGGCCGAGCAGCTCGTCGGCGGAGACCTGAGCGAGCGCGCCGGCGAGCAACCCAGGGGGCGCCTGCATGATCTCGTAGTACGCGATCACACGCTAGGACGCGCCCGCGACGTCGCCCAATTCGATTTGGGTGAGACCCGGCTCTGGCGGATCGCGGCGAGTCGGGGCCAAACCCATCGAAGGACGTCTTGCGGGTCATCGCGTCGAGCCCGCCCGGAGAGAAGATATCGCCGCCTTGGACGGTCGGATGCGCGCAAGTTAATTGGTAATCAACTGCCCAAATAAAGCTGCGGTTTTCTTTCCGTCGCGGCGACACCTCTCGGTCTCCAGTAAGACTAGAGCAAAATCCTTCTATGCGCGGCTCACCCTTGAGACGGAGTTAAGGTGACCGCACAAAAAGGTGATGATGTCGTTATGCCTCGCAGCCACCGCGATCACTCTCCTACTGCAACCCCCCGACACCCTCCGCCTCGAAGTCGGCTCTCCCGGCCTCGACGCACGCATCTACGCCCCGCACGCCGCCCGCGTCCGTAGCTGGATCGGCGACGGCCCCACGAAACAGCTCCGCTCCGAATGGACCAACGTCCTCACCCTCGGTGACTCCGCCGGAAAACGCATCCAGCGCTGGGTCACTCGAGGCACCCAACTCGCCGCCAACGGCGACACCATTCACTGGGAGCTCAAGCAGACCTACGACGCCCGCACGCTCGCGCCCTACGGCATCGTGCGCACCGCCACGAACGGATCGCTCAGCGCACTCCGCATCGATGGCAAACACGTCACCGGCGTCAAACGCGCCAATGCAAGCGCGCCGACCGAACCCGTCGATGTGATGCTCGACCGGCTCGGATTCGTCGCCTCCGCATCCGACCTCGTTCCACTCGCCGTCGGCTTCGAGCCCGGCCGCGTCGTGCTCGCCCCGATGTGGGGACCGAACATGCCCACCGCCGAGCAGCGCATGTTCATCGTCCTCGGCAAGGCGGACGTGGATGTCGAAGGCACGAAAGTGAACGCGTGGAAAGTCGAAGAGCGACGTCACGCCGACGCGAAGCTGCTCGCGACGTGGTATCTCACCGAGAAATCCCCGTACATGGTGTACGGCGAAGTGCCGTTGGCCGACGGCACGATGCAACGATACACGGAGATCGAGATCGCTCCGCCACGCGGCGGTCGGTAGTCGTTCGGACCGCCATTGCGAGTTTCACAATCGCGATTGTTGCGGCGCCGCGAGTAGTCGGGCACTCGGTTTGATGCGCCGGACGTTCGATCCTCGGTGAGGAAAGAACGTCATGGGCGTCTACTCGAGCGATGTCATCCGTCGCGGCCGAGCGGCGAGCGTCGTCATCTGCGGTGTGTTCGTTCTCCTGCTGAGCGCGTTCTTCCGCACGCAGGTCGTCAGGAATCAACAGCTGCTCTCGCAGTCGGAAGACAACCGGCTGCGGCAGATCCCGCTGCCTGCACCGCGGGGACTGATCTACGATCGCAACAACAAGCTCATCGCCGACAACGCGGTCGGCTATTCAATCGCCATGCTCACGGAGAGCGAAGACTCCCTTCGTGCGCACATGACGCGGCTGCGCACCGTGATTCCCCTCACGAGCCGACAGGCCGAGCAAGCGGTTCAGCGCTACCGCCGCGACCACGGCCGTCCGGTTGTGGTCGTGCCGGATGCATCGTTCGACGTCATCTCGATGCTTGAGGAACATCGCGTCGAGTTTCCCAACCTCATCATTCAGTCAGCGCCGAAACGGATCTATCCGCCCGGCGAAGCCGTCGGGGCATTCGTCGGATACATCGGCGAGATCACGGCAGACGAGCTCGCGCGGTCCGCGGCGCAGGGCTACAAACCCGGGCAGCAGATCGGCAAACAAGGACTCGAGAAGCAGTACGAGCAGCAGCTTCGCGGCAAGGAAGGCGCGCAATTCGTCGAGGTGGACTCGCGCGGCCGTATCGTCAACCGCGCCGGCGCACGTCCGGACGTTCCGCCGATCGCCGGCAGGCCGCTCAAGACCAACATCGATCTCGATCTGCAAGCGTTCATCGAATCGCAGTTCGGTGACACGCTCTCCGGCGGCGTCGTCGCGCTCGATCCGAAGACAGGCGGCGTGCTCGCGATCTATTCGTCGCCCGCCGTCGACCCGAATCGATGGATCGGCGGCATCCCGACATCGTACTACGATTCACTCCGGAACGATCCTCGGCATCCGCTTTACAACAAGGCGCTCCAGGGCGCGTATCCGCCCGGCTCGACGTGGAAGCTCGCGACGGCGGTCATCGGACTGCAGGATACGGTCGTCGGGTTCACGGAGCACATGCCGCAACCGTGCAACGGCTACTTCTATTTTGGGAACCGATCGTGGCGATGCTGGGACAAGAATGGACACGGCAGTTTGGATCTCACGAACGCGATCGCGAAATCGTGCGACGTCTACTTCTACCAGCTCGGTCTCAAGATCGGCATCAGTCGCTTGGTCGCCGGCGGTGTGACCCTCGGCTTCAAGTCCAAGTCGGGGATCGATCTTCCGGAAGAAAAGCCGCCGATGTTTCCCGATCGCGTTCCCGACTACTTCAATCAGAAGTACGGTGCGCGCGGCTGGACGCCGCAGTCGATCGCGCTCAACATGGCGATCGGCCAAGGTGAGAACTCACAGACGATTCTCAACATGGCGCGCTTCTATGCAGCGCTGGCGATGGATGGCATCGCGCCGAGGCCACACGTCGCCGAAGCGAAAGCGGAAACTGAAAAGCTGTTCACGCTCCCGCCCGATCAATTCAAGCTGCTGCGATCGGCGCTCGTCGGCGTCGTCGAAGGTGGAACCGCCGCCGCATCCGCGATCAAAGGCGTGCAGATGGCCGGAAAAACCGGGACGGCGCAGAGCAACAAATTCGTGAATGGCGTGGAGCTCAATCACGCGTGGTTCGTCGGGTTTGCACCGGCCGACGATCCGAAGATCGTCGTCGCCGTCATGCTCGAGTATGTGCCCTTTCACGGCTCGGTGAGCGCCCACATCGCGTCGGCGATCATCAGCCGATATCTGAAAGTTCAAACAGCAAGCTCCATCACAACCGAAGGGAACTGAACGGCATTCTTCACTGTTTCGTGAACGGAATGCCACGCGCCAGCGGCTGCATGATTCCAGGCTGTGATGCCATTCGCTCACGCGCTCGAAAACGATCGTGTCGCCGGCACCGATCGCCCACATGCGGATACCGGTCGTGTTCCCCGCCGGCTAGACGGCTTCCCTCAGCGAAGCACGGTAATTGGATCGACGCGCGTCGCGCGACGAATCGGCACCATCAACGCGAGCGCCGCGCACGACATCAGGATGACGACCGCGGCGCCGATCGCGATCGGATCGAGCTCCGGCACGCCGAACAGCTGCGTGCGCAGAAAGCGCCCGACGAAAAACACGCCGACGCCGCCGATCGCCAGACCGGCCGCCATCCACACGCCGCCCTGCCAGAGAATCAATGACGCGATGCCACGTCGCGTCGAGCCCAGCGCGATGCGCACGCCGATCTCCCGTTCGCGCGACGCGGCCATCGTCGCGAACATCGCGTAGATCCCGACCGACGCGAGCAGCAACGCCAACGCGCCGAACCCCGTCATCAACACGACCGGCAGGCGCCTCGGCGCGAAGGTGGTGCCGACCACGTCGTCGAGCGTGGAGACGTTATAGATCGGCAATGCCGGATCGATCGCCGCGATCGCCTGGCGTGCCGTTGCCGTCAGCGCCGTCGGATTGCCAGTCGTGCGGATCATGAGGTTGTCGCCGAACGGCTCCTGACGCTGCGGGAAGAACATCATTGGCTCGGGACTGAGCTTCGTCGGATCGTTGCGCGTGTTCCCGACGACGCCGACGATCGTGATCCACGGCGCGTTGGGATTCGGCGGGCCGACGTGCACACGCGCGCCAACGGCGTCGCCCTTGGGCCAGTACTTCAGGGCCATCGCCTCGTTGATGATCAACGTCGGCGCGACGTCGGCCCGATCGAGCGTCGAGAAGAGCCGTCCGTGTTTCAGCGGAATCGCGAGTGTCTTGAAATAGTCGTCGCTCACCCAGACGCTGGCGATGAACGGCACCGGCTGATTTTGCCCCCACGGTGCGTTCTCGACGAAGAAGCCGTTGGTGCTGCCGACTTTCGTGGGGTAGAACGAGGTGAACGCGACGTTGGTGACGCCGGGCAACGCGCGCAGCGACGCTTCGATTTGATCGTGCAACTGGACGCGCGATGCGGTGGTGCGATACTTCGCGTTCGGCACCTGGAGGCTGAACGTCAACATGTTCGAGGTGTCGGCGCCGAGTGGGGCGGTGGTGATCGTCCACAAGCTGCGTGCGAGCAGTCCCGCGGCGGCGAGCAAGCTCACGCACAACGCGATCTGCCCCGCGACGAGCACGCCGCGCGCTCGGCGCGTGCGCCGGCTCTCGCTCGTGCCGCGCGACTCGTCGCGCAGTGTCCCCTGTGGATCCGCGCGGCCGACAGACACCGCTGGTCCGACTCCGAACGCGAGTCCGGTCAGCAGCGCGAGCGCCGACGTGACGATCACCGCGCCGGTGTCGAGCCGGAGATCGGCATAGGTCGGCAACGCCGTCAGCGCGAGTCCGCGCAACAGCCGTAGGCCCAGCATCGCGAGCGCGAGTCCGACGGCGCCGCCCACCGCGGACAGCAGGAGACTCTCGGTCAGCAGCTGCCGCACGAGCCGCTCGCGTCCCGCGCCGAGCGCGACCCGCACGGCGAATTCCTTTCGTCGTGAGATCGTGCGCGACAACAACGCGCCGGCGAGATTCGCGCACATGATCAGCAGCACGAGCGCCGCGCTCGCGAGCAGGATCAGCAGCGGGGTGCGGGTGTCGCCGACCATCGCGTCGCGAAGCGGAATGCCGGTGAGTCCGAAGCCGCGGTTGTCCTTGGCGAAGAGTTGCTCGATCTCGAGGCCGATGCCGTGCAGTTCCCGGTCGGCGGCTTCGGGCGTGACACCCGGCTTGAGGCGCGCGACGAACCCGAGATTGTGCGAGCCGCGCACGCTCACCGGATCGCGCATCATCGCCGCGACCGAGAGCGGTTGAAAGAAGTCGGGCTGGTCCTGCGGCGGCACGAAATCGCGTGGCAAGATGCCGACGATCGTACGCCGGATGCCGTTGAGAAGAATTGTTTTGCCCAATGCGTCGTCGGCGCCGCCGAAGAGTCGCTGCCACGCACCATGCGAGATCATCACGACGGTCGTCGTGTCGTGCTCCGCGTCTTCTTTCCGAAAGCCGCCGCCGCGCACGAGCGACACGCCCAGCGTCTGGAGCAATGCCGGCTCCACGAACATGCCCTTCACGATCTGTGGCTGATCGCCCATGTAGATCCCGTCTCTCGCCGGCAGAAAGGCCGCCGTGCTCTCGAACGACCGTTGCCGTTCGCGGATGTCGCTCACCGTTCCCGCGCTCAGCGCTCCGCGCGCGCGGTCGCCCGTGCCGAACGGTGAGTAAATGCGCATGAGACGATTCGCATCGCGATACGGCAGCGCGTTGAGCAGGACCGATTTCACGGTGCCGAACACGGCCGCGTTCGCGCCGATGCCGAGGGCGAGCGTCGCGACGGCGAGCAGCGAGAAGAGCGGTGCTCGCGCGGCTGAGCGTATCGCGAAGCGGGCATCCTGCCGCAAATCGCCGAGCCAATCGCGCCGCGCCTGCGCGCGGCGGTCTTCGGCGAGCATCTGCGCACATTCGTCGCGCACGTTGTCGACGTCGCCGAATCGCGCGAGCGCGGCCCGACGCGCGGCGTCCGGGTGCATGCCTCGCGCGATGTTCGCCTGGATGCGTTGCTCGAGGTGGAACGCGAGCTCACTGTCTACTTCGGCCGCGGGCTTTTTGGGGATGTCCAGGTCGCGGGGCTTCGGATCGTCGGGGGTGTGTGCGCTCATCGGTCTCTCACTTGGCCCAGGTGGGAGCGGTTTTCGTCGTGACGGCTTGGCTGACGGCGGTCGCGAATCGCTGCCAGCCGGTCGTCTGGTCGCGATACTGGCGGCGTCCTTCCGCCGTGAGGCTGTAGTACTTGGCGCGCCGGTTGTTCTCGGTGATGCGCCATTGCGATTTGATCCAGCCTTTGCGCGTCATCCGATAGAGGGCGGGGTAGAGCGATCCTTCCTCGACGCTCAACACGTCGTTGGTCGCCGACTCGATCCAGCTGGCGATGCCGTATCCGTGCATCGGGCCCCACGACAGCGTTTTGAGAACGAGGAGCTCGACGGTGCCCTGCAACAGTCCCGAGTCTTTGGCAAACATGGCGGCGGCGATGGAAGAGATGAGGGATGAGACAGCGCGAGTGCGCGGATGGTTTACTATGCCGATCTAACCTATACCGGTCTAGGGTAACGCACCGGTGTCGGAGCGTGGAGGGGCGCGCTCGAGCTCGTGACACGCCGCCGGTTGCATGTGCTCCCGCGCTTGGGCGCCACCGGTCGCCGCGGGACGGACACCGAACCCTTTCCTGAAAACCCACGGTCTAACCCGTCGTATTGACATTCTATACGTCGGCGCTCTATCATCGCCCGTATAGACATTCGATAGGAAAAGACCGTGTCTCGACCCACCAACCTCCTTCAGGGAACCCTCGACCTCCTCATCCTCCGCGCGCTCTCTCTCGAAGAGCTCCATGGACTCGGCGTCGCCCGACGCGTCGAACAGATCACACGCGGCACGTTTGTCGTGAAGCCGGGATCCTTGTTTCCCGCGCTTCATCGCATGGAAGAAGCCGGCTGGCTCGTCTCGTCGTGGGGAGCGTCCGAGAACAATCGCCGGGCGAAGTACTACAAGCTCACCGCCGCCGGGCGCCGACAGTTGGACTCGGAGGTCGGCGAGTGGAAACGCATCTCGTTGGCCATCTCGTTCGCTCTCCAGAGCTGACACCTGGAACCTGATTTGGAATGTCCCTCTTTCGAAACCTCTTCGCCAAAGCGCAAGTCGATCGCGACCTCGACGAGGAAGTGCGCGCCTACATCGATCTGCTCGTCGCCGAGAAGATCAAGGCGGGCATGAATCCCGAGGACGCTCGTCGTGCCGCTGGGGCCGAAGCGGGACCACCGGAGTACATCATGGACGAAGTGCGCGATGTGCGTCGCGGCGCGACGCTCGAGACCACGATGCAGGACATCCGCTACGGCCTGCGGTTGCTCAGACGCTCGCCAGGGTTCGCCGCAATCGCGGTGCTCACGATCGGGCTCGGCATCGGCGCGAACAGCGCCATCTTCAGCGTCATCAACGGGGTGGTGCGAAAGCCACTCGACTACCCCGCCCCCGAACGGCTCATGTTCGTCACGAGTCAGTTTCCGCAGCTCAACTTCATGCGGTTCTGGGTGTCGCCGCCGGAATACTTCGAGTACAAGGAACACACGAAAGCGTTCTCGAACATGGGCGCGTACACCACGGGCGCGGCGAATTTGGCCTATGGCGATTCGCCCGAGCGTGTGAACGTCGCCTTCATCACCGCGAGCATGTTCGACGTCCTCGGGGTGAAACCGGAGCGGGGCTCGGTGTTCACCGCGGAGCAAGACCTTCCGAACGCCGAGCCCGTCGTGGTGCTGTCGCACGAGGTGTGGCAGCGCGCGTTCGGCGGCGATGCGTCGATCATCGGCAAGCAGATCGACGTCAATGCGCGGAAGCGCACCGTGGTCGGGATCATGCCGCCCGGCTTCGACATTCACGACTCGCGCTCCCAGCTCTGGTTGCCCGCGGGACTCGATCCCGTCAACCGCACTCAGAACCGCGGCTCCCACAACTACTACGTGGTCGGTCGACTGGCTGATGGCGTCTCGCCGGGCAAGGCCAGCTCGGAGCTCGAGGGAATGCTCAAGCAGTGGAGCAGCTATCCGAACGCGGCGCGCCACGCGCCGAACGATTCGACGCATCGCGTGCAGATGATGCCGCTCCGCGACGACGTCATCGGCAACGTGAAGCGCGCACTGTGGATCCTCCAAGGCGCCGTCGCGCTCGTGTTGCTGATCGCCTGTGCAAACGTCGCCAACCTGCTGCTCGCCCGCGCCGAGTCGCGACACAAGGAGTTCGCGGTGCGCACGGCGCTTGGCGCGAGCCGTTCACGGGTGCTGCGCCAATTCGTCGTCGAGGGCGTATTGCTATCGGTGCTCGGCGCGCTGCTCGGGCTGGTGCTCGCGTTCTGGGGATTGAAGCTCTTGCTGGCCGCGAATCCCAACAGCATTCCGCGCTCGAGCGAGATCACGCTCGATCCACGCGTGCTGCTCTTCACGACCGTCATCGCGTTGGGGACCGGGTTGATCTTCGGACTCGCGCCGCTGCTCCACATGGGCGACCGCGCGGTGACGCAGGCGATCAAAGAGGGCGGAATTCGAACGACGATGAACGCGGGTCGTCATCGCGTGCGGCGCGGCCTCGTGACGGCAGAGATTGCCCTCGCCGTGATGCTCGTGATCGGCGCCGGATTGCTGCTTCGCAGCTTCAAGAATCTCACATCCGTCGACGCGGGGTTCGATCCGTCGAACCGCGTCACGTTCGGCCTCGTGTTGCCGACGGCGGCGTATCGCGACGTGCAGCAACGGACCACGTTCTACACGGACCTCCAGCAAAAGCTTGCGCAGATCCCCGGCGTCGAGCGGGTGTCGTTGATGCAGGGCCTTCCGCCGTTCCGGCAAGTCAACGCCAACGATATCGATCTCGAGACGTATCAGGCCGCGCCAAACTCGAAGGATCCGCTCGAGAACGTCGACTACTTTCAGACCGCCTCCATCGGCTACTTCGAGTCGATGGGCATCTCGATGCGCGCTGGACGCTCGTTCAACGCCGGCGACGTCTTCGGTCCGCCGGTCGTGATCATCAACGAGGCGTTCGCCAAGCGGTTCTACAAGGACAAGAATCCGATCGGGCAGCGCATCAATCCGTTCTGGGTCTTTCCGGATACCGTGTGGCACACGGTCGTCGGCGTCGTGAAGAACGTGAAGCAGGGCGGGCTCGATGTAGACCCCGGAACGGAGATCTACTTCAACATGGAGCAGATGGCGCGCGTCGCGAAGTTCCAGTACAACTCCATGAACTTCGTCCTCAAGACGACGCGCCCGGTCGACGCGCTGGCGGCCCCGATCCGCTCCGCGGTGCGTTCGATGGACCCTGCGCTGCCGATCGTTCAGCTGCGGTCCTTGGAAGATGTCGTCGGAGCATCCGTCACCCGGCAACGATTCTTGTCGACGTTGCTCGCGATCTTCGCCGCGGTCGCACTCACGCTCGCCGCGATCGGCACATACGGTATTCTCTCGTACATGGTGACCGAGCGTCACCGCGAGATCGGAATCCGCATGGCGCTGGGCGCGGATGGTGGACGCGTCGGACGGCTCATCATGGGGCAGGGAATGACGATCGCCCTCGGCGGCGTAGTGCTCGGCATCGGAGGCGCGGCGGTTCTGTCTCGCCTGACGCAGTCGTTGCTCTACGGTGTGAAGCCGTCGGATCCGCTGACGTTCGGCGCGGTGTCGGCAATCATCACCACCGTCGCGGTGATTGCGTGCGTGATTCCAACGCGTCGGGCGTTGCGCGTCGATCCGCTCCAGGCGATTCGCGCGGACTAGGTCACTCCCGGCAGGGCGGGGACGGAGACAGTATCGACGGTTTTGGCGTCACCGGTCGTAATCCGACGATGATAATCCGCCTGGCCGAGGTGATAGGCCAGGTGGGCGACGAGGTGGAGGACAAACACCTCGGTCGTCATCGACTTGCCGGCGACCTTCTCAGGAAACACTAAAGGCATCGACGCCGGGTCGCGGTCGCTCAGCGTCGCGTGCACGGCCGCTTTTGCCCGCGCCAGCTCCGCGACCAATTCTGTCCGACTCACGCCGCGTTTCGAGAACTCGGCGTCGCGGTCGCGCACGTAGCTCGTCCCGCCGAGCCGGTTGCCGACGAACAGTTGGAGATTGCCGGCGACGTGCAGCGCGAGCGAGCCGGCCGAGTTCGACACGCCGGGCGGCGTGGCGAAGACGCTCTCGTCGGTTGGATAGGCTTGAATCTCGCGCGCGAAGGCGTCGAGCTCGCGCTCGAGGAGGATGCGGATCGTTTCGATCGGAAGTGACATGTGCAAACCGTTCGGCGAAGGATGAAGTATCTTCGAGGCGTCAAGTCTCACGGGCGAGGAACGCTCATGTGGACGCACGATCCGACGGATGATATGGGACCAGCTCATTGGCGGTCATCGGGGCGCGCACGTTCTACCATCTGCCGTACTTCAATGCGGCGATGCGGATGAACGCGACGGCGAGCGGTGGTTTCGACTACCACAGCAATCGCGCCGACAGTCGAGGCTCGGCGGCGCGACTCGACGCGAGCCTTCGTCCGACGGGCCCCGCGATGCGCGGCAACCCTGGTTCGCTCGAGCATTTCTTGACCGAACGGTATTGCTTGTATTCCGTCGGCGACGGCGAGCGCCTCTATCGCGCGGAAATCCATCACGAGCCTTGGCCGCTGCAACCGGCACAGGCGGATTTTCGTGAGAATTCGATGACGAGCGCGGCCGGCATCTCAGTTGACGGGCCGCCGGCTCAACTCTCGTTTGCGCGAGAGATCGACGTCGTTGTCTGGTGGCCGAACCTCGTCAATCCTTCGTGACTCGCACGTAGATGCCCTTGTGGCCCTCGGAAACGTAGGGCTCGATGCTGATCGTGTATTTCCCGTCGGCGAGTTGGAGATTGAACCCGGAGAACCCCTCCACCGGATTACTGAGGTAGTCCTGGCCGTCGATCTTCAGCGTCACGACCGGGTCCTGGTGCGCCTTGGCTCTCGCGACGTAGGCCGTCGTCTGTCCGGCACGCAGCTCGCTCGACGTGATGATCGGAGCATTGTCCGCGACGAGCACGGAGATGTTCGTGAGTGTGCTGCTTCCAGAGTTGCGGAGTCGCAATTCGACCGCTCCCGAGCCCGTGTCGGCAAGCGGCGCTGTTGGAGAGCTCGCGCCACTGCAGGCCACGAAACCCGCACCCGCCAGAATGACGAATAGGTGAGCGCGACGGAGAAACTTCAACATCATCGACCTCTGTTCGAGACGCTCAGCCAAACTCGCGGCGCCCTTTCCCGGTCACTGATTGTCCGAGGCTCGTCAGGCGGCGTATGCCGGCAGTAAGGTTGGTGTCCGAGGGTGCGCGTTTCGCTGGTGCGGCGAACGGGACGAATCGAGCATACGCACATGCTCAGCGCACTGCTCGCCTTGCAACTGCTCGCCGCCACGCCGCAGATCGCGGTGGCCGGCGCCGAGCCACAGACTTACGACGGCCGTCGAAATCAGACGAAAGTCGCGATGCTGCGCGTCGACGAGGGCGGAACGAAAGTCGACGGCACGCTCGACGAACCAGTGTGGTCGCAGGCGGCGCGCCTGACAGGATTCACGCAGTTCTCGCCGCAGGACGGCGTCGCGGCCGCCGACTCCACCGAGGTCCTCGTCTGGTATTCGCCGACGGCGATTCACTTCGGCATTCGTGCATTCGAGTCGCACGGCCGCGCGCAGGCGACGCTCGCCGATCGCGACAAGATCGGCAGCGACGATCAGATCCAGCTTTTTCTCAGCACGCAGGGCGAAGCGCGACGCGCGTATGTCTTCGGCGTGAATCCACTCGGCGTGCAGATGGACGGTGTGTTGCTCGAGAGCAATCAGAATCGCACGGGCGATTTCACCGCGGCCCAGTATTCGACACGTGAAGCGCCCGACTTGAGCCCAGACTTCGTGTTTCAGTCGAAGGGGCGCTTGACGGAGGGGGGCTACGAGATCGAAGTCCGCGTTCCGTTCAAGAGCATCAAGTACCAGGAGCAGGACAAGCAGTCGTGGCGCATCAATGTGTTGCGTCGAGTGCAGCACGCCGGCGAGGAGGACACATGGGCGCCGGTCAAGCAGGCAAGCACGTCGTTCCTCGATCAGGGTGGGACGCTCGACGGTCTCACGGATCTGCATCGTGGGCTCGTGCTCGACGTGAATCCCGACGCCACCGTGCGTGCGACGACCGTTCCGGCCCCCAATGCGCCACTCGGCACCGGGTACATTCGTCGTCCGACGAGCACGAACGTCGGGCTCACAGCGCGTTGGGGAATCACATCACAGCTCACGGCGAATGCGACGCTGCGTCCAGACTTTTCACAGGTGGAGTCCGACGCGGCGCAACTCGTGAGCGATCCCCGCAACGCGCTGTTCTTTCCCGAGAAGCGGCCGTTCTTCCTCGACGGAATCGAGCAGTTCGACACGCCCCACACGCTGGTGTACACGCGCAGCATCGTTCAGCCGATCGCGGCGGGGAAGTTGACCGGAAAGATCGGTGCGACGGGTATCGCGTTCATGACCGCGCTCGACGATCGCATCGCGTCGCCGACAGGCGCCGACAATCCGCGCGTCGGCGTGCTGCGCCTCACGCGCGTCACGAGTCTCGCGCGACTCGGGGCGACGGTGACGGATCGGACCATCGGCGATGCGTACAACCGCGTTGCCGATGTCGATGCGCAGTGGGCGTCGGGGCCGTTCAGCGCGCTGGCGCAATACGCGCACGGTTTCACGAATGACGGGCGGCGATCGTACAACGCGCCGCTCTGGCAAGCGTCGCTGAGCGCGAACACGCGGTCATTCGGCGCGCGTTACGCAATCGACTCGAAGGCGGAACGGTTTCAGTCCGACGTCGGCTTCATCGGACGGCCCGGTATCTCGACGTCGCTCGCGGACCATCGCTTTACGTGGTTCGCTGCGCCGACGTCGTTCGTGCAAACGGTGACGTTCAATCCGGTGGTGATGGAGACATGGCAGTACACGCCATTTCTCCACGGCGCCGACGCGCTCGAGAAGAAGCTGCACATCAATCTCCAGAGCACGTTGCGTGGCGGTTGGGGCATCGGCACGTCGCTGCTGACCGAGGTGTTCTCATTCGACAGCACACTGTACGCGAACTACACCGTCGATCGCGCGCGGACGTCGTTCCGGGATACGGTTCGCTTCGTCGGTCGCGCGAGAATTCCCAATCAAGACTGGGCGTTCACGCTCAATACGCCGCAGTGGCGCTGGGGCTCGGCGTATCTCCTGAACGTGTGGGGGCGCGACGAGAACTTCTTCGAGTGGGCGGCGTCGGACATCAATTATGCGCAGGTGAACGTGAGCGTCCGGCCGAGCGAGCGCTTGCGCATCGACGGGAGCTACATCCGGCAGAGCTACAATCGGCCGAGCGATCGATCGACCGTCTCTGTTGCTCGGGTGCCGCGTGTGAAGGTCGAGTATCAGCTCGCCCGCCCAATTTTCGTGCGGGCCATTGGACAATTCGTATCGCAATTCGTGGATTCGTTGCGTGACGAGGGTGGGAGCGGGCTGCCGTTGCTCGTCAACGGCCAGCGCACGCACGCGTCGTCGACCGGCCGTTTCCGCGGCGAGGTTCTGTTCTCGTATCAACCGACGCCGGGCACGGTCGTGTTCGCCGGATACGGCGCCAACTACGCGGATACGAGGGCGATCGCGGATCCATTCGAGTTTCCTCGCTCGCTGGGCTTGCGCGGGTATCGGCGTGGCGATGATCTGCTCTTCGTGAAGGCGAGCTATTTACTCAGATTCTAGGGACGAGGATGAGGGCGCTCGACCCTCGACCCTCGACCCCGACCCTCGTAAGCGTTGCCGCACTCTGAGCTTCTCGTCGTATGACACAGCGCCGGCGCAGGGCCGGCCGATGTCGACCGAGCTCCGCCGAATGCGTTTTCGCCTGTCCGCCGCCGCCGTACTGTTTGCACTCTTCCAAACTTCGTGCGATACGTCGCGCGGAACCGTCGCTCCTCCAACCGGACCCGACGTCACCGCCGCGGAGTTGACGGCATTCACGTCGATGACGGCAACCGGGGTCGTCGGGACGACGCTTCCAGCGCAGTTCGGCGCACGCGTCGGTAACAAGCTCGGCCTGCCTGTTCCCGGAGCGACTGTGACGTTCCGCGCGGCGAGCGGCGGCGGATCGGTGAATCCGACGAGCGTCGTCTCGGACTCGCTGGGCCGAGCGCTGACGGCGTGGACGCTCGGTCCGAGTGCGGGCGTGCAGACGATGATCGCGACGGTTGGCGATCTGTCAGTCACGTTCACGGCGACAGCGACCGCCGGTGGAGTCTCGACGATCACGAAGTCATCGGGAGATGCGCAGAGCGCGACCGTGGCGACCGCCGTCGCGACGCCGCCCACAGTGCGCCTCTCCGATCCAAACGGGAATCCCGTCGCGAACGTCGACGTCACGTTTGCCGTCGCGAGCGGTGATGGATCGATCACAGGCGCCGCGGCAAAGACCGGCCCCGACGGCATCGCGCGCGTCGGCAGCTGGACGCTCGGCGCGAAGTCGGGCGCGAACACATTGACGGCATCGTCGATCGGGAATCTGGTCGCGACCTTCTCGGCGCAAGGTGTTCCCGGCGTGCCGGCTTCGATGACGATGACGACGGACCAGACGACGGAGCTCCGGGTCGGCTCTCGATTCAAGGCGACCGCGCGCGCGTTCGACAAGTACGGGAATGAGAACACGAGCGCCCGCATCAATTATTTCGTGAATCCGCCCGACGTCGGTACGGTCGACAACAACGGCAACGTCACTGCGTTGGCCGCGGGCAAGCTCACCGTCCGCGCGGCCGTGTCGGACAGCTCCGGTGCGTCGCAGATCGCGTCCGCCTCTTACGTCACCTCGGTCATCGGCCATCCGCTCGGCGCCGAGATCGCGAAGCGGCTGTTCGTCGGCTCGGATCCGTCGAGCGTCGCGATCACCGACGACGGCATCTTCGGCGTGTCGGCGACGGGCCATGGCGGCCTCGTGACGCGATTGACCCTCGACGGCAACACGCAATATCCGTCGATTCCGATTCAGACCGCCGCATTGAACTTCTTGATCGTCGCGCCGAAACAGGGAGGCGGCACGGCGGTCGTCGTCAACATCGGTGCGCTGGCGAGCGAGTACTGGCTCATCGATGTGAACACCAGCACCGTGATCGACTCGATCATCACGCAGCGCTATGTGCAAGGAGCGGCGATGGCCGCCGACGGAAAGCGCGCGTATTTCCTTCTCGATGCCGGCGAGCTCGCCGTGCTGGACATCGCGTCGCACCAATTCGTGACGCCGATTCCACTCGGCGGCGGCATCACGAGTTTCCGTCCCGCGGCCGGTGACACGATCGGGTACGCGAGAACGGCGGTGGGCACGATGCTGGAGATCGATCTTCGGCAGGGCCGCGTGCGGCGGCAGTTTCAGGTGCCCGCGGCGTACACCGACATCGAGCCGTCGCGGGATTTGTCGCAGTTCTACGCGATCGACACCGCGGCGAAGCTCGTTCGCATTCTTCGCGCGAGCGATCTCTCCGAGCAGTTCACGTATTTTTCCGACGCGACGCGCGTCGGCGTGCCGCCCGACATGAAGGCGATGTTCCTATCGAGCAGCGATCGCGTGGATGTCGCGACGGGTGACGTCGCCGGCGGCTTCTATCCGACCGCTCGGTATTTGACGAGCGGCTCGCCGACCCGTGTGCTCTTCAGCACGGATGGGAGCGTCGCCGTCGTGGCGAACACGAATGGATGGATCGATATCATCAGATAGTAGGTGCCAGGTGACAGGCAACAGATGACAGGTGCTGTATCTGTTACCTGTTACCTGTTACCTGTTCCTCATTTCACGAACCTCGTCTTGTTCTTGTCGAGCACGTCGAGCTGCTTCGCGATGTCGTTGCCGATCGCCTCGATGCGATTGATCGAGTGCGGATTGAACGCGGGGTCGTATGGGCTCTTTGCCGGGCCGCCCGCCACCTCGAGGACCGCGTCGAACTTGTAGTTGATCGTTTTGCCGGACTTCGGATCGGTCCACGATCCCTGCCACGCGAGCGGACGATTCTTCGGCCACAGGCCGTACGGGAGCGCCATCGTGCGCACCTTGTATCCGCTCACCGCGGAGTCGATGCCCATGAGATTTCTTGCAATCTGCTCCTGCACGACGTTGTCCGGATACTGGCTCAGCTTCGCGTGCCAGAGCGTGTGGTCGCACAGCTCGAAGCCCTGGTCGGCGAGCCATTTCACTTTTTGAAAGCGCCACTCCTTCTTCTGGTTGCCTTTGTATTTCCGGTTCGGCGCATCGCCGAAGAAGTTGTGGCCCGCTTCGCCGCCGTTGAGCATGCAGAACGTTCCGCGATTCTTCCAATCGGGATGCTTCTTCGCGAAGTCGATCCAGATGCCGATCGCGCTGTTCGGGTCGACCGTCAACTGGCCGTTCGCGCCTTCGACGTACGAGAACTGCTCGGGCGATGCGTCGTCGAACACGAAGACGACCGGCGACATGCCGTCGGGCACGTCGGCGAAATTCTTGTCGAGCATCTGCGCGATCGTGATCGGGCGATAGCCGCGTTTATACACATCCTCTAAATCGGCCTTGAAGCTCGCGACCGTTCGCGTGTAGAGCGAGTTCTTCTCGCCGCCGATCACGTGATACTCGAGCACGGGAATTTTTCCCGCGGTATTTCTGGGCAGCTTGACGCGGTTGGTGTCGCCCGGCACTGTCGTCGCCACGGCGCCGCCCGCGGAGTCGGCCGTCGTTCGAGGGGTGGCGACCGCGGACGAATCAGGCTGGGCTTTCTTGTCGCTCGAGCAAGCTGAAAGGCAGGCCGCGAGGCATGCCGCGAAACCAACAAAACGGAACGTCATCGATTGAACCGGAGTAGGACTGTAGTCGAAATGCGTGGCCGGTCTCCGTCTCGATTCCAGCGGCCACGGCCAGGATCCTGCGAAGCGAAGACCATACCACTCTCTAGCCTGCTCACCACCGCATCCGCGTGACCGTCACATCGTTCCACACTCGCGCCGCCCGTCTTCGCGCGCGCCTCGCGCGGAACCCCAACGATCCACCACACCAGTGGATGCGGCGTCACTGGCCCTGGCTCAGCCTGCTCGCCCTGGCGTGCGTCGGCATCATCACCTTCGATGTGTGGCTGGGGACCTGCGGCTTCTACGGCTGTCCGAGTCCTGCTGAGATCCGCGCCTTCCATCCGACGGAGGGCGGCAACGTCTACGACCGCAACCAGCGATTGATCGGCCACCTCGAGAATGTGCGCCGCGTCAACGTGCCCATCTCCGCGGTACCCAAACATGTCCGCGCCGCGTTCGTCGCCACGGAGGACCGGCGCTTCTATCAACATAACGGGCTCGACTGGCGCGGCGTCTTTCGCGCCGCGACAAGAAACCTGAGTGCCGGCGGAATCCGTCAGGGATTCTCCACCATCACCATGCAGGTGGCCCACAACAGCTTCTCTTTCCAGCACAGTGGGATCCGAAGCTTGGAATTCACGTGACTTGAAGTCGCGG
>JADMIO011280003.1_pt1 | contig 96029 bp, 84 predicted proteins | sample 8958161 | NCBI WGS metagenome assembly JADMIO01 (sample SAMN16585339, study PRJNA669376) | soil metagenome | isolation source: Crop rotation soil | place: USA: Cullars Rotation, Alabama | collected 2011
GTGGTGGTGGGTTTCAATACAATGCCGCTTTGTCAGTAGTGGCCCAAAGCTATACGATTACAGTGGGTAACGGCGGCGCTGTTAGTTCAACCGGCGGCAGCTCATCTTTTTCAACTATCACAGCTGCCGGTGGCAGCCCCGGTGCAGCTAACAGTGGCGGCACCGGTGGTGTGGGCGGTAACGGGGCATCGGGCGGCGGCGGCGGCGGTACTGCTACCTGGTATGGCGGCAGCGGAGGAAGTGACGGATGCGATGGCGTTGGCGAGGCACCTGCAAACTCAGTCGGGGGAACCGGAAGCCATTCCAGCACCACGTCTTCTATATCAGGTACTACAGTTACTTATTCAACAGGTGGAGGTGGAGGCGTAAATGGCGGCGGAACTCATGGCGGCAGTGCTGCGCCATGCAGCGGGGTTACTGGTATAGGTGGTGGAATCGGAGGCGCTACCAGTTATGCCGGTACAGCAGGAACAGCCAATACCGGTGGTGGGGGAGGCGGCGGCGGAACTTCGCCCGGTGCAGGCGGCTCGGGCATTGTTATTATTTCATATCCTATTGACGGAAGCAGCGGTATCTCGACTTCTTCGACCGGAGGCAATACCGTGGCAACGGTTGGAAGCAACCGAATACATACATTTACAAGCAGTGGAACTTTCACGGCGGTGCTTTCGGGGCCAAGCGTGCAGGTATTGGTGGTAGGCGGTGGCGGTGGCGGCGGGTTCAACCAGGGCGGCGGTGGTGGTGGCGGCGGGGTTAAATACAGTGGCGGATTGGCGGTTACCGGCCAGGCTTATACCGTTACGGTAGGCGGGGGCGGAAACGGAGCTACTTCAGGCTCTCCATCTACCGGCACAGCGGGTAGCGCTTCCAGCTTTAGCACCCTTAGTGCGGCGGGCGGCGGTGGCGGCGGCGGCGGCGGACTGAATGGAACCAACGGCGGTTCGGGCGGCGGCGGCGGCGGCGCTACCGGTACCGGCGGCACACACGGAGCAGGCACTTCATTACAAGGAAACGACGGTGGCGACGGACAATCGGGCGGCAATGCGCGCGGTGGCGGCGGTGGTGGCGCAGGCGCTACCGGAACCGGTGGCAGCGGTACCGGTAACGGGGGTAACGGTGCGGCTTATTCCATTTCAGGCGGTTCTGTTACTTATGGCGGAGGTGGCGGTGGCGGATGCCAGACCGGTACACCGGGCACCGGCGGAAGCGGCGGCGGCGGCGGCGGAAGCAATACTTCAACAGGTACTGCGGCCACTGCAAACACCGGCGGCGGCGGCGGCGGCGGGGCAAACAGTGGCACTTTGTCAGGCGGAAACGGCGGCTCGGGCATTGTTATTATATCCTATCCTATTGATGGAAGTGCGGGTATTTCAACCTCTTCAACCGGCGGCAATACCGTTGCAACGGTGGGAAGCAACCGGGTACATACATTTACAAGCAGCGGAACTTTTACCTGCGTTCTTACCAGCGCACCTACTGTTACCACCCAGGCGGTATCGGCTATTGGCCAAACTACTGCCACCGGTAACGGAAACGTAACCAGCGATGGCGGAAGCGCCATTACTGAACGCGGCGTGGTGTGGAATACATCTAACGGCCCTACTACTGCCAACAGCAAAGCAACCGCTTCGGGCACTACCGGCGCTCTTACAGCTTCTATAACCGGTGTAAGCGCCGGCAATACTTATTATGTAAAGGCTTATGCCATTAACTCCATAGGCATTACTTATGGTAATGAGGTAACTTTTACACCGCTAACCATACCCACGGTTACTACACCTACAGCTACATCCATTTCCAGCAGCACAGCCACCCTGGGCGCTAATGTAACCAGCGATGGCGGCACTTCCCTCACAGCCCGCGGAACCTGCTGGGCAACTACAGCCACGCCTACCACCAATTGCGTGGCAGAAGGGCTGACCACTACGGGTGTGTTTACCCAGGCCAGAACCGGTTTGCCATCGGGCACCCTGATCTATTACCGCGGTTATGCCATCAATAGCGTGGGCACCGGATATTCTACTGACGGAACTTTTACCACCGGTACTCTCACACCGGCGCCCATTAACTGGAATAACGGCAATGTACAGGAAATTACATTAAGCGCCGACCGGTCTTTAACATTTAGCAATGGTAAAAACGGGGCTATTTATTCACTGCTGATCAACCAGGATGGCACCGGTGGAAAAGTAATCAGCTGGCCAGCGGGTATAAAATGGTCGGCCGGCACTGCGCCTACTTTAATTACAACGGGTAATGCTATCGCCCATATAAAATTCATTTACAACGGCACGTATTATTTAGAGAGCGGTATTTTTCAATATTGATGCTGGAAATACAAAAGCTGGCAGGCTGACATTAAAATAAGGCAGTTTAACGGGTTCTTAAAATGGATATGTCAATCCGTTTCCGCTATTGTATAGCGAGCTTATTTCTGAAGAAGAAAGTACGCGGCCCCATACGCCAACCTCATCAACAAGCCCCCACCAAAACCTTCCGCTGGATGATTCATATCCGATATTGAATCCTTCGGCAAGCCCCGAGTTGCTATTCGTTCCGGTTGAAGTGGAAGCGCCCGATACAATAGGCGTGCTATTGCCGTTCAGGTACAGATAAATGTTACTTCCATCCCAGGTGAAGGTAAGCATGTTCCAGGTTCCGATAGTAAGCGTTTGATTGACACCGTACTGGTTATTCGTGGAATTAATCTGTCTTTGAATATATAATTGTGGCGTTCCGGCATTGTTGTAATACTGGAGGGTGTAAGCGCCCTTTTTATTAGTGGTCGTATTATCGACCCACTGGAACGGGTTATTCGCATTGCCGCTTGGGCCGGTGGCAACATTTACCCAAAGATTGAATGTTACAGGCATATCAAAAGTTAAACCCAGGGGAGAAGCACCGGCCAGGCTTAAATATTTGGTTGAATTGGATGCGCCAAAATCAGCGGCGTTGTTGATACGGCCAGTGCTATAGGGGGTGGTTCCATTATTGGTAAGCGCGAATCCGTTACCGGTGGCATCGGTAGCATTGCCATCCAGTTTCCAATAGGCAAGTATACCAGCCGCTATGCTGCTGGCTGCAGTTGTTGTAATCGTATTTGAATTTGAGCTGGTTCCGCAAGTATTAACGGCCCGTACCCGGTAATAATAAGTGGTGCTTGCTGTTAAGCCCGTAATATGGTAGGTGAGTACATTGCCAACATTCAAATTATTGTATACACCCACAAAAGAAGAAAAGTCGCTGGCTGCGGAAACGTCCAGCCGGTAGCTGTTGGCTCCGCTGGCGGTATTCCAGTGAGCATTCATGTTGCTCGAAAAAACTTCGGTTGCAGCCGTGGCAACAGGAGCCGAAGGAGCCGAAGAACAACTAAAGCAATAAGTATTTTCCCAACCGGAAGCCGCCGGATTGTATATCTGCAGGCACTTGGTGGTGGTATTGAATATCTGGAGCCCCTCCGCAGGCGTACAGGAACAAGAACTGGCAATGGCATCGCGCTCCGTAGTCGTCATCCGGGTAATGAGGGTGCCTTTGTTCGTAAAATCAATATCTAAACCCGCCGAAGGGTTAGGAGCAGAACCTGTAGAATTGATGCCCACATTTTGCGAAAAGCACCCGCTACCTGCACTTAAAAGGAAGATGAAAACGAGCAGAAATGGCTGCAGAGGGATTAACTTTTTCATATCTCTATTTTATAATGACGGGGTAAATTTACTTCAGTTAGATTTTCTAAATAACCATTCCTTTAATGGAATGAACCGGGCAAACATGTAAGCAAAATTAATACTCTGTGTTAAAGCTAAAGTGTGTTGCACTACAATATAAATGTATTTTGTTAAAACATCAAGTTATCACTCCTCCTCTTGTGGAAGGTTAGCAACGCGTAACCTTCGACCTGTTATATCCTAACTATTACGGACAATATTGCCCGCCGGTGTTTGTATTACTACCATTATATCCGCCCCAAACAATCATAGCAGAGCCGGTCCACACTGCTACATGATTGTTTCTTTCCGATGGAACGCTGGTGGTGCTGGTAGCTGTCCAGGTATCCGTTGAAGGAGTATATTTCGCCCCGGTGTTGTAAAAAGGAGTAGGGCTATCCCGTCCTGCCCAAATAATCATAACAGAACCGGTCCATACTGCGGTATGAAGTTGTCTTGCCGTGGGAGCATTGGTGGTGGTGGTAGCTGTCCATGTATTCGTTGAAGGGTTATATTTCCCACCGGTGTTCATAGCAGGATAGCCACCCCAAACAATCATTTCAGTGCCGGACCAAACGGATGTAAAATTGCTTCTTGCACCCGGAGCGTTTGTGGTGCTGATGGCTGTCCAGGTATCCGTAGCCGGATTATATTTGCTTCCGGTGTTTAGATCACTACCACCATCAAAACCACCCCAAACAATCATTTCCGTACCGGTCCAAACTGATGGAGAGCCATACCTTGCCGACGGAGCGTTTGTAGTGGTGGTGGCCGTCCATGTATCGGTTGCAGGGTTATATCTGCCCCCGATGTTTGTACCGCCACTACCGTTATATCCTCCCCATACAATCATTTCGGTGCCGGTCCACACTGCATTTACATAAGATCTTCCCCCGGGAGCATTCGTGGTGCTGGTGGCTGTCCAGGTATCCGTGGCAGGGTTATATTTCCCGCCGGTGTTTAAATAAATCTCGCTATCATTATATCCTCCCCAAACAATCATTTCAGTGCCGGTCCACACTGTTGTCTGGCCGTTTCTTGCGGCCGGAGCATTCGTGGTGCTGGTGGCTGTCCAGGTATCGGTTACAGGATTATATTTTCCCCCGGTGTTTAAACAAAGATTACTACCACCACCCGATCCTCCCCAAACAATCATTTCAGTGCCGGTCCAAACTGCTGTATGGCCCCGCCTTAGCACCGGAGCGTTTGCGGTGCTGGTGGCTGACCAGGCGTTAGAGCAACAGGAAGAAGTGGTTTGTGTGAGCGTAGTGGAAGCAGAAATTCCGCAGGCATTATAAGCCCATACATATAAAGTATAGGCCGTATTGCAACTGAGGCTTGATTGGGTGCGGGTTGTGCTTGTTGCATTATCGGTGGCGGTATTATAATTATTTGCCGTATTCCATTTATAGCCGGTGGCTCCTGCAACAGTATTCCAGTTCCAAACTATTTGTGTTGCAGAGGGAGTATGGGTTCCTGCTGTTGGGGCAGCGGGAGCAGATGTGCATCCTGCACAACCCAACGAAACCCATGCTGCGCCAGCCCAAAATTCAAAACAATTGGTAGTGGTATTATAAACCTGTAATCCCACAGCCGGTGACGTAATGGCATCGCGCTGGCCGGTGGTCATTCTTGGCATCAACGCGCCCTTCGCTGTTGAACTTACATCCAGAATAGCCGAATTGTCGGGCGCTGCACCGGTGGTGTTAACGCTTACCTGGGAGAAACAGCAATTACCGGTAATTATAGAAATGAAAGCAACCATCAACCACCACCTGAGAGAATATGATTTTTTCATATTGTTTTATTTGAGTTCGGGCAGGACAAGTATTATTTAATATTCAATGTTACATTGTTTCCTAAGTAATTCGTTCCGTCGTATATAAACCTTACCATGTCAACAGCGCCGGCTGTTGTGGTTAATGTTGGTGCTATGCCGCCCGCCCATTTTACATTGGTTGGCCATGAAACTCCCCAGCCTCCTGTCCCGTCTTGTTTTATCAGAAGATTATAAATGCCACCGCTTTTTCCATTCGTGAATTTAAAAGCTCTACCGGTAGCCAGAATAATTTCCTCGACGTTGCCATTATTCCAGTTCACAGTAGCCGTGTCTAATATCTGCAGAGTATAGTTTACCAATAATTTAGGTTCGGTTGACAATCCGGTTTCGGCGCTGGCAGCAGATACTCCGGAATAATGCTGAGGGCCACCGGGAAGAGCAATATTATTGATGTCGTGCCCGTCTCTGAATCCCAATTTGGTTATACCGGTTTTAGAGATCCAGCCAAGCCCGGTGGCATTCAGCGTAAAGTTGTTGTATGCCGGAGCTGTAATGCTGGAAAGATTAAGGTTTGCAGCGCCTAAGGTTGGGTTATCAACCGAGCCGCATTTGCTATAATCCGATAAGACAATGGCTGTATTACTGGAAGGCGTAGTTTGAACCACATTTAGGAAAGCATTCCCGCTGGCGTTATCATCATTCCATTTTTGGTTAACATATATGGAATAGGTGGCGCTATTGATGGTAGCATTATCATCTAAAGGAGAAGTATCAAACAAGGTGAACGACCTGGAAATGTAATATGTATTATTGTTGTTGATGTATAGCAGGCAATAAAGAATGTTGCTGGTATTATCGGCATCATTACCATTTGCCGTACTGTGAATGTCGCTCCAAACTGTATAAATCCCATTATTTCCTGTTTGTCCGTCAACAGAAGTAGTTTCCGTATGGGGATTCGGGGAAAAAGTAATAGTGGCATCGGTAAACACCGGAAGTGCAGCCGTTTTAAAATAACCTGATTCAATGTGTTTAGTAAGGATATATTCCCGCTGATCGGTTGCCATATCGCCCGCCGAAGCGATGGATGGATGTTCAAAGCCGAACCGTATAGGCTGGCGTTTTGCCCAGCCGTCCTTTGCATCCCAAATGTAAAAATCAGACCATCCATTGCCTCTGTCGCCTTTTGCATCTTTTGATCTTACCGATACCGTACTGCCGTTGTTCACTGTTTCCACATCACCGGAGTAAATGATGCGGAATTGAAAATCTGCGTCTGCCGTCAGTTTCACATTGAACCTTATAAATTTCCTTAACCGGGGCGCCCTCCCCTGGTGTACCCAGTAAATCAGGTCGGCATGGTATTGCGGATAAGCATTGGGATAGATAACATACTGCACTTCCCCCCAACCCAGATCTCCTGTTTCTGTCATGCCCATCACATGTTCGGTTCCCAACGCCTGTATGGTTTGCTCCAGCGGCTTATCATTTATCATTTTTTTAGTGAAAATATCATAGCGGTTGTTATTGTTGAAAATCGCAGCCTCATCGGCATAAAGCGGCGCCACTACTTCAAATGGGGCTTTCGTCATCTCAAAGCCGCGTTCCGTTTTTACAAAGTTGGGGTCAATCTTCTGCCATTGGTGCTTGTCATCCATATAATTGATCCATCGGGTGTGAAACTCTGCCTGCCACTTGCCACCGCCCACCGCAACACTATTGGAATTGTATGAAAGCGGGCGTTCAGATAAAGCGGTAATTTTGAATAGCTGATTTGTTGAAGGCAACTGGTTGCAGCTATGAAGCAACAGCGCCATGAATAATAAAAGCACAAATCGCCCGTTTACCCGGTTATTGTGCACCGGAAAACAGGTATGGGCTATTGTAAATAACAGCAGGGAGGGTTTATTTTTTTTCATACTAATATATTGTAATATAGTTAGGGCTTCGCCTTTTTAAAGTTTAATTCCAAAAATTTTATGCCTGGTTAGTAAATATACTACCTTTTATAGAAAGAGAATTATCAAATACCACAAAGTCATATTCTATTGAAAGCAAACAGCTTAAATTCAAATGAAAGTAACAAACCATGACTCATTTAAGGGTGACATTCTTTACATCCAGAAAAAAAAGGGTTACATTACGGTTACAAAATCTTATACATAGTTTTGTATCTGATAATTTAGTGAGAAAACAGAATGATTCTAAAACTGAAAACATGAAAAAAAAGTACGCATTGCAGGCAGGCAAAAAAGAAGCTATGGCTTTGATGATCGTTTTTTGCACTTTAATAAATGCTTATAGCCAGTTACCGCAGGCTGTTGGCTCGCCGCAAAGTCAAATTTCATATAACTCCAAAACCACCCCGCTGAATAACGGGCAATACAAAACAGAGTTCCATGAAAAATGGGTGAACTATATGGATGAAAAATACCAATGGCAGGAGATAAACCCCAACTTCGTTAAAACCGGCAGGGGTTTTGAAATGACCAGGGCGCCATTTGAAATGATCGCTCCGTTTTATGCCGATGAAGCGGCCGTTTTTAATAACAATAACCGCTACGATGTTTTTACCAATCAAATTATTGATGATAAACCCCTGGAGCAAACTATACAACCTATTGGAGTTGACCATGTGGCAGGACGGATAGAAACAGGCAACATAGGCTGGGGCGAAGTGCAGTATGTGGTTTATGCAAATGCCTATCCGAAATACCACGCCGATCTTATTTACTGGGTGCACCAGGGTGCAGCGCCTTGTTTAAGAAAATTTATTCGCTTTAATCAACCATTAGCTGCCAATACTGATTTCCAATTCAGGGTTATTTATTCCGATGTTGTGGAAACGGTGAATAATGGGCGCAACGTAAGTGTAAAGCTGAAAGCAGCCGACAGCAAAAGAGGCAACGGATGGGCTAACTTCTATATCTGGGATTCGAAAGGAGGCTGGGCCATGCGGCAACCCATTTGCTATGATTTTGAAAAACCCATGCTTGCATCGGGCGGTGCAGAAACGATTAACCCAAATGAATATATTCTTACCAAACACATAGAAGCAGCCTACTTCAAAAAGGCGGCACTTCCGGTGTTTACTGATGCCGCCACCGCTTTTTCCCCGAATGCCGACCCCGAAACTACAAGCGTAGATGGCGATGTAGTAAATCAAACACAGCACGGCACTTCATTCTCTGCTGTACATGATGCCAGTTCGAGCAATTACGCTTTTCCCAGTGATGTTAATGGCAACGGCGCTATGACATATGCCCATTATAACAACGGTAACCCGATACGCCAAATAGCAAGAGCGTTCTTTTTGTTTAATACTTCGGCTTTAGGTACTGGTGTAACGGTCAGTTCTGCAACGCTTTCTTTATATGCCGTAAGCAAATCCACCTCGCAAGGCACAAATGATAGTTATGCATGGGTGAATGTGGTGCAGTCTTCTCCCGCATCTAATACAGATCTGGTAGTAGGCGATTTTTCGCAATGCGGAGCCATTTCAAATCCAACCGAAGGCTCTACGCGGATTGGTATAACCACCGGTATATCTTCCGCTCCGGCTATATCCTTAAATGCCTATAATGATTTCCCACTAAATGCTACCGGCTTAGGCTGGGTATCTTTAACCGGTGTTACCAAGCTTGGATTGAGAGAGGGTCACGATATTCTTAACATAGATAATTTTCCGATTTCAGATAATAGCGCGTGGAACTGTGGTGTTCAAATAAGTTATGCCGAAACCCCGAATAGCGACAAAGACCCTGTATTAAATGTAGTTTATGCGCCCGCCATTTTCCCTCCCACGGTTACTTCTCCTACGGCTGCGTCCATTACAAACACCAGCGCCACATTAGGAGCCACTATTACTGCCGACGGAGGCGCTTCAATTACTTCAAGGGGTATTTGCTGGGGTACTTCACCGGCACCGGCGGTTAATTGTGTGGCAGAAGGCACTGCAAGCATGGGAACATTTACCCAGGCAATAACAGGCCTGCCTGCCGGAACGCTTATTTATTACAGGGGTTATGCCATTAACAGCGCCGGTACTGGATATTCTGCCGATGGTACTTTTACTACGCTCAATGTTCCCACGGTTACTTCACCTACTGCCACTTCCATTACAACCACCAGCGCCACCCTGGGAGCGACGGTTGCTTTGGACGGAGGCTCTGCGATTACCGGCAGGGGTATTTGCTGGGGCACCTCACCGGCTCCGGCGGTTAATTGTGTGGCAGAGGGAAATACAGGCACAGGAATATTCACAAAGGCAATAAGCGGCTTGCCAGCAGGCACTGTAGTTTACTACCGGGGTTATGCCACCAACACCATAGGCACCGGCTATTCTGCCGATGCCACTTTTACTACCGGTCCGGCTCCTGCCAACGTAGATTGGAATAATAGCAATGTGCAGGAAATCATCTTGTCTGCCAACCGGTCTTTGGCATTTATCAATGGTAAAAGCGGCGGCCTGTATACCTTGCTCGTAAAACAAGATGCTATGGGTACACGAATAGTTACCTTCCCGCCGGAAATCAAGTGGGCGAACGGTACCGCGCCCACTTTAAATACTAACCCCAATGCTGCTGCTCAAATAAGGTTTGCTTTTGACGGAACCAATTATTTTGAAGGCGGGATATACCAGTATTAAAAGGATCAAAAAAAGTCCCTCTTCGAAGAGGGAAGACTGGATTTTCCGCCAGGAAAAGACAGTCGGGAAATGACGGGATTGAAACCGGATAGGTTATGGCAAACTTTGTCGATAAGTCCTGAGTCAGCTATGCAAAATGGCTGGGCAGGAAGCCTCAGGACAGCGTGGGAAGCTAGAACACCGCGTAATTATACGCGGCCGTACTTGCATGGCGGAGCCTCCGCTGCCCTCCCCCCTCCCGGCTTAACGGGAAGACGCGCCGGGACACAAAGTGCCAAACCCTCGTTTGATTTTTTCCTATTTTCGTACTATATTACATGATGATGCGCGGACGCCGGGCTAAGTGTTATTGCCGTATGTTTTAATATGATGCGCGCCTTTTGTGTAGCCTCCTGTTCCGGATAAATCCCCCTATTAAATAAACAACATCATGAAAAAATTTACCCCCCTGCAGTTATTGTCACTTGCCCTGAGTATTTTTTTAAGCGTGGGCAACAGCTGTTTTTCCCAAAGCGTAGGCATTAACAGCACCGGCGCAGCGCCCCATGCTGCCGCCCTATTGGATTTATCGAGCACGACGAAAGGCACACTGATTACGCGCATGACCACCGCGCAGCGCGATGCCATTGCTTCGCCACCGGAGGGTTTGCAGATATATAATTTAGATTGCCACAAATTAAATGTTTATGATGGCACGGCCTGGGTAGATATGGTAGGGAATCCTATTGTTGCTGCCCCTGTGCAAGGCAGCCACACAGCATCGGCAACACAAATTATATGGAACTGGAATACCGTATCGGGTGCAAGCGGTTATAAATGGAACACCATCAACGTATATGGCTCTGCCACCGATGTGGGCACCAATACCACTTATACCCAAACGGGGCTTAGCTGCGGCAATTCGTACACTTTGTACGTATGGGCTTACAACGCCTGCGGAGTTTCTTCTTCCACACTCCTGTCGCAATCAACCATCGCCTGCTTTACCTGCGGCGGCACATTAACTATTACCCACACTGCCGGAACTGTTGCCCCGGAGACAAAGACAGTAAACTATGGAACTGTTACCACAAGCATTTCCGGCGCCAGTAAATGTTGGATAACTCAAAACTTAGGGGCAACCAACCAGGCAGGTTCATCTACTGATAACACCGATGCTGCTGCGGGCTGGTATTGGCAGTTTAACCGCAAACAGGGATATAAAACCAGCCCCTTGACTCCGGCATGGACTATTACTTCTACTTCTGAAAACAGCGCGTGGCTTGCTGCGAACGACCCGTGTACCATAGAACTTGGTGCAGGTTGGCGCGTTCCTACTTATACCGAATGGTCAAATGCGGATGCTGCCTGGTCAAATTACAACGATACTTACGCTTCGGTGCTAAAAATCCATGCTTCAGGGTACCTGTACGCTGGCGATGGCGGGTTGAACAATCGCGGTGTGGGAGGGGTTCAATGGAGCAGTACGCAGTTTAACAATACAGAAGCCTGGAGCGTGAACATCGGAAGTAGCTACAGTCTTATGAACGAGACCAGTAAGGCCCACGGCTTATCGGTGCGTTGCATCAAGGACTGATCTGTGCTTCTTGTTTCCGCAGAGTCCTCAACCTGCGGAAGAGAGACTTTGTGAGGACGGAATATCTGATTTTCCCGTTATATTAGGGGTTATATTCAATGCAATAATAACCTTATGGCTGAGTCAGAGAAAGAAACGGAAAACCTCAAACCCTTATTCTATCTTTTAACGGTGGTATTTGTCGTATGGGCGCTTTCGTATGTAGTAGTCAGGATGAAATACTCTTTGCTACCTGAACGTGCTTTATTCGGCGATGCTTTTGGCGGTATCAACGCGCTGTTTTCCGGCCTTGCCTTTGCAGGCGTTATCTTTACCATACACCTCCAGCGAAAAGAGTTAGCCTTGCAACGTGAAGAACTCAAACAAACCCGCGAAGAGTTGAAACGCTCTGCCGAAGCGCAGGAGAAATCGGAAGCGGCTTTACGGTTGCAAGCAGAGAATTTTAATAAATCGGCGAAGCTTGCGGCGTTGAATACATTAGTTAATTTTTATTCTGAAGAACTAACTCATGCAGTAAATAGGGCTGCAAGTTTAAGGGAAAAAAATGTACTTGCTCAAAAATCGGGCTGATGAAAGATTAATTTAAACAAATATTAATATTATGAAAAAGTTACAATTCAAAGTAAGCATCCATGCACCTGTGACCAAGATTTATGATTTTATGCTTGGCATCAACAGTAAATCAACGTATGAGCAATGGACTTCTTTGTTTAACCCGACATCGACCTATGAAGGAAGTTGGGACAAGGGAAATAAAATTCTATTTATTGGAGTAGATGAGAAAGGAGAAAAGGGAGGTATGGTTTCCAAGATAGCTAAAAACATTCCCAACCGATTTGTTTCGATTCAACATTATGGTCTTTTTAAAGCTGGCAAGGAAATTACAGAAGGGCCAGAAGTGGAAAAATGGGCAAACGGATTTGAAAACTATACCTTCGAGGAAAACAATGGAACTACAACCGTTACTGTTGACTTAGATACCACGGAAGATTTTTTGGATTATATGAACCAGAGCTACCCAAAAGCACTCGATAAGTTGAAAGAACTTTGTGAAAAATAACAATTTCAAGAATATCTTAAAAATACAGGGCATAGAAGTGATTACGGAATAAATATTTTTGTCTCAGCGGGGTTTCTCCACCAAGGCTGTGGGAAGTGAGAACCCCGCGTAATTATACGAGGCCGTACTTGCAAGGCGGGGTCTCCGCTGCCCTCCCGGCTTATTGGGAAGACCCCGCCGGGACACAAGCAAGTCCTAAGTCAGCAATACATTGGCTGGGCAGTAAGACTTAGGATAGGAGGGATCTATATTTCTCAATTAATTGTTTAAATGCTGGTAGGTTGCGAATAGAATCCAAGTCAGAGTCACACTCAATTTCAGCAATATTATTATGCTTTAAAGCCAGAGCCTTATCCAAGTAAAATAAAGATTTGACAGGATTATTAATGAGAGAGTATGCACACGCAAGGTTAAATGATGCAGAGCCCTCTGATAATTTTTCCGCCTCTAACAATTTTTCAATAGCTTTTTCAGCATTCGAAATATTATTCCTTTTTATTCTATAAATATCGAAAAGGTCAATACCCCAACTGTTATAAATATTCGCATCATTAGGATTTAGCGATGCTGCTTTTTGATATTTTTCAATTGCCTGTTCGTACAGACCGGGGTCATTATTACTGGCTTTGGCGAAATTAGCTAAGTGGACACCCCAATTGTAATATGCTTCAGCAAAATCTGGTTTTAATGCAATTGCCTTTTGATATTTTTCAAATGCCTGTTCGTATAGACCGGGGTCATTATTACTGGCTTTGGCGAAGTTAGCTAAATCAGATCCCCAGTCCGAATATGCTTCAGCAAAATCCGGTTTTAACGTAGTTGCTTTTTGATATTTATCAAATGCTTCTTGAAATAAACTATGGTCATTATTAGCTTTAGCCAAATCAGCTAAATCAGATCCCCAGGCGGAATACACTTCAACAAAATCCGGTTTTAATGCAGTAGCTCTTTGATATTTTTCAAATGCCTGTTGGTATAGACCGGGGGCATTATTATTGGCTTTGGCGAAATTAGCTAACTGGAAGCCCCAGCCGGAATATGCTTCAGCAAAATCCGGTTTTAACGCAGTTGCTTTTTGATATTTTTCAAATGCCTGTTCGTATAGACGGGGGTCATTATTACTGGCTTTGGCGAAATTACCTAAGTGGACACCCCAATTGTAATATGCTTCAGCAAAATCTGGTTTTAATGCAATTGCCTTTTGATATTTTTCAAATGCCTGTTCGTATAGACCGGGGTCATTATTACTGGCTTTGGCGAAATCAGCTAAGTGGAGGCCCCAGTCCGAATATGCTTCAGCAAAATCTGGCTTTAGTGCAATTGCCTTTTGATATTTTTCAAATGCTTCTTGATATAAACTATGGTCATTATTGGCTTTAGCGAAATCAGCTAAGTCAGATCCCCAGGCGGAATACGCTTCAGCAAAATCTGGCTTTAGTGCAATTGCCTTTTGATATTTTTCAAATGCTCCTTGATATAAACTATGGTCATTACTAGCTTTAGCGAAATCAGCTAAGTCAGATCCCCAGTCCGAATATGCTTCAGCAAAATCTGGCTTTAGTGCAATTGCCTTTTGATATTTTTCAAATGCTTCTTGATATAAACTATGGTCATTATTGGCTTTAGCGAAATCAGCTAAGTCAGATCCCCAGGCGGAATACGCTTCAGCAAAATCTGGCTTTAATGTAGTAGCTTTTTGATATTTTTCAAATGCCTGTTGGTACAGAACTAAGTCATTGGTTTTTAAATTTGCCAAATTTGCTAAATCATATCCCCAATTATAATATCCTTCAGCAAAATCTGGTTTTAAACTTATTGCCTGTTTATAACTTTCAAAGGCCTTTAAATAAAATTCTTCGTCTTTCTGTTTGTTAGCTATAAGAGATTGAACTATACCAATATTTAGATGGATAGAAGCAGTTTCTGCGGGGTTAAATTCTAATAATTTTGTGAAATCCTCGATAGCATTTGCATAATTTTTTTTCCCAAAATTTATCGCTGCTCGTAAGCTATATACTTCTGCGTTTCGCTGTGCCAAGGCAATTTCGTTAATAATTGAGAAGGCTCTCTCATATTGTCCACCATTATAAAATGAAACAGCTTGCTGGTATAATGAATTGGCTTTTTCCTTTTGATTAAGAGAAATTCTATCTTCTTCAGTCACCTTCTGATTATCACGAGTGATCATCTTAAACAAGTTACCGTATTCTTCTTTTAAGGTTACATGTTCATTAACCGGTGTAAATCTTATATTCTTTTCACCCCAGGCAAGCTCGCTATCATTATGAAGCACCGTAAAATTGTCAGCCTCTATTAAAGCCGGCACGAAGCGGTGTTGAATACTTTGTTTTATTTCCTCCTCTTTCTTTTTTTGATCAGCTTTGTCAAGTGCAGGCATGGGTAAGCGGCTTAGGGCGAAGAATAACTGCTTGGTTTGATGGTTCCATTGGTTTCTATGGTCTATCATGGTACGTAAAATAATTTCAGAACCGTCTAAATTTTCGGAGTTATTTACGGCTATTACTACAATTTTATCTGCCATTAAACGCAATGTTAGAGTAGTAATATCAGATATTCCGGTACGAGAGTCTATTAATACATAATCGGGATTTAGTTCTTTTCTAATACGCTCTTTTAAATCAAGTAGCAAATGGCTACCAAGCCGTTCTCCATTCTGTAAAAAATCTCGTTTCCAATCTATATCAGCCAGTTTATCCCAATAATTGCCTTGTAAATCGCCAGCAGGCATAAGCCAAATTGGAGCTTTGCGTTCGTTATCAATCGGTAAAGAATAATAGTAATCTTTTAGTTTATTTGGAAGTTTCTGTTTTTGTTTCTCAACAAAAAAAGCATGGATGTAATCAACTACTCCTTTTTTAATACCCTGCTTATCCTTTATTTTATCCAAATCCTTTTCAAACTTGTAAAGCATGCCAGGGGCTTCTAGGTCAAAATCTATTACAAGTGAGCTTAGTCTGAACCTTGATAATTGCTCAGCTACCTGGCTCACTGCCAGTGTACGTCCTACTCCGCCCTTATATGAAAAAAATGAAACAACCTCCATTAAACTTCAATTAAGCTATTTTTTTCCTTTACCGGAACCTTTAACCGCAGACTATTCTCTGTCGTTCCATAAAGTGTTTCAAGTTCCGCTGACCCGGAGATGCCCTTGAGATTTACAAAAACTTTGGAGAGATTATCGTGTCGATGATCAATACATTGGCTAATTAACTTGTTTAATTCGTTTATTTCCAAGGTGAGATTTTGATCATACTTATTTTCAAGCATCAATGTTGCCATACTTTGAACCTCGGCATAAAAACCCTGTTCAAATTTTTTTTGGAGCTCCTTCAGAAAAACTTTAAACATCGCAACTGGCATAAGTCGCAATCTTTCCGCATCAGTTAGTGTGCGATCGGAAACATTATTTTTAGTTTTCCAATTATTATATTTTTCAATCAGGTACTCGCAAAGCTCAGCATATGTTTTAAATTCTTTTTTAATAATAGTAAATCCATATCCGGAAGTTGCTTCGCCTACGTCATTTTCTTCCACTTGGGTATAAGCATCCAACGTATAGGGAGGAGCAATATGAAAAAATTTACCACTATCCTCCACAAATGCTCTGCCGCTTTCAATCAGAATGGCTTTTAATCGTATCATACCTTTATTAAATCGATTTCAAATTGATATTTATCATACAATGCAACAAATTCATCTGCTTCCCGGTCAATTGCTCTTTTATTTTGCTTCAAAGTGTTACCATTAAAACTATCAAATGTAGCATTAAAAAAATAAAGCATTTCCTGTTCTGTAAGTCGTATTTTACATGGCTTAGTTAGTAAGCAATCCTGTGTGGTAATGAGTTCAAGATAATCAGCGGAACGGGAGTTTCCTGGTCTTACACCTGAATAACATACCAACTCCGGATATTGTTCAGTTTTTGTACCCAGAATAGATTTTTGTTTTTTAATAACGCAATGCTTGACTGCTTGGCTTAGGATTGATATTTCATCCCTAATTTTGTTTACGTCCGGCACTTTTGCTTTAAAATAATAATACCCGCCTCCAGTTCTGTTTGGCGTCAAAGTATTTTGTCGCGTAATAGCCGAAAAATTGAAGTCAAAATAGTCTAAATTAAAAACCATACAATAGCGTCCCCAAAAATTTGGCATTCCTAAGTTACCGGAGTTTAATGTAAAATATTTTATCTTATCACCATCCACAAATAAATTATCAAAAGCAATACGGTAAGGATACTTACCCGCTGAAAAGTGTTTTTTTAGTGCTCTAATATTCGTTTTTCCTATCAATTCATATGCACTTAAATACTTTTGAATATCCATGCAGCCTTTAAGCGCTTTTTGACTAAGATTAACGGAGCAGCCAAGTTCATTTTGAAGATGCGTAACAAAGGCCTTTATAGAGGCTGTAACAGTAATTGCCGAATATTCTGAATCAATATTCAATTCATTACCTTTTGCGAATACATAAAGACGCATTGCAGTTGCCATGTAGCAAATATAAATTTTCCTAAATACTAAGTTTATTGTTGTCTAACAGTACATTAAAATAGTTCAATCCACAATACAATATGAAGTAACTCTGGATTATTTCCGGGAAATTACGAAAATGATAGATTTAGGAAAAGGCGCACAAAGAGTAATAGAAGATTTTGCATTGACCAGATAAAAAGAAAGGAAGTAATTTTAAAATTATCTTCCTCGGCTTCGGGATTGCAGCGAAAAGCCCGTGCCGGTTGACCGGGGAACCCCCAACAGCCTCTACGCCTCATGCTTCGACTACCAAAAAACAACCACCTTCCCATCAGCGCCATTCCCTCCACTATAGTTAGTGGGAGATTCGGAGTAACCATTCCCGCCGCCGCCACCACCGGCGCCTGAATTAGGGTCGGCATTCTGGCCTGCGGTATTCTGCCCTCCTCCGTTACCGCCGCCCTTGCCGCCGCCGCCGCCGCCACCGGTTATACCGCTACCGGTTCCTCCTTCGCCTGCTCCCTGGCCCGCCTTTATGGAAGAGCCGTTATAAAGATTATACCATGCGCTTTCTCCTCCGCTACCCAGTGTAGTGTTTAAATAGCCACCGGTGCCCATGCCTCCCTGCCCGCCGGCGCCATTCTGTGCCGTGCCTCCTTTTCCGCCGGTAGCTGAAATAAGAGCACCAAAACTGCTCGAAGTTCCGTCGCTTCCGTAAGCGAACGAAACGCCCCCTGCCCCTCCGCTGCCGATAGTGACCACATAAGGTGTACCGGGCGCTACGATATAAATACCCTCGGCAAAACCTCCTCCTCCGCCGCCCGCACCGGTATAACTGCCCTGGTAGGCGCTGGTATTGCTATAGCCGCTGCCGCCACCTCCGCCGCCGCCGTATACCTGCACTTTAATAAGTGAAACTCCCGCCGGTACGGTAAAGGTACCGCCCGCATTGAACACCTGGAAATTAGTCCAACTGGGTCCACCCGCTGCGCCCACGGCATTATCCACATAACTTTTGGTAGCCGCATCGCTGCCGGCAATAGGCGCAGGCAGGTTGGTAATGCTGTTGCTGGTCATATCGAGCGAACTATTAGACGGATTGGGAACCAACTGCACCCAATTAGGCGATGCCGGTGTACCTGCGTTATACCAAAAACCCGCAACGCCATTTGTTTGATATACCACCAGCCCGGTAGCAGGGCCGGCAATGGCATTGCGCTGGGCGTTTGTCATACGCGGCGTGAGGAACCCTTTGTTTGTAAAATTTACATCGAGCGCCGCCGTGGAATCGGGAAGCGCACCGATCATATTTATTCCTAATCCCTGTCCGCAGGAAATGTTAGCAGTAAGGATGCAGGAAAGAAGTATTAAAATATGCAAAATAAATTTTACCCGAATTACCGGCAAGTTAAAAGAGAGCAGGGGAAAATCAGTTGATCTTGTCTTCATGATATTTGAATTAAATAGTTAATGTGTATGCCAAAATTATAACTAAAAAGGATTGGATGTGAAATTAATAGCGCGCTTTCCCTTTATTGGCGGGTTTAAAATTTTGTAGGTTGTGATTAGGAATATTTTGCAAACAGCAATAAACCACAACCCTTTGACAAACCAGAAATTATCTCTTCATTTATAGTGTTTATCCATTGAATTTATTTTTATATTGCCCAATGAAAGTGGAGGGTGCATTTTTCCTAAACACTTTCAATTTATTACGTTTTAAAATTCCATATTCTAAAAACAAAAAACAAACCATGAAAAAGACGATCATTTTAGCTTCGATGATGGCTTTCATTATCACCGGAGTTTTTACAACTACCGCTTTAGCACAGGAAAAACAAAAATCGGAGAAGGAAACTCAAAAGCCAGCGATGAATGCTCCAAGGCCGGATAAGGATGGCACAAAACCGATTACCAGTACTCCAAAGCCAGGTATGAATACCCAAAGACCGCCTATGAATAAACCCACTCCCGTTGCTCCGGCTGCCGAAAGAGCTAAAGAGGTAACCGACGAGATAAATGCCGCTGTGGAGTTAAGTAAAGAGCAATATGCAAAACTGCTGGCATTGAATACTGAAATGTTCAGCCGTCGCGACTCTCTTAAAGTGATGCAGGACGAATTGAATGCCAAAAGACAGGCTTTAAGCAAAGACGAGCAGACTAAGACAAGAGAAATTTTAACTCCGGAGCAGTTAAAAAAATGGATGACAGCCAGGAGAGAGCAGCATAAGCCCAATCCCGGTGGTAATCCTAACCCCAATCCAATGCCAAATGCAGATCCAAAAGGCAATCCAGGTGTGAAAGACAAGTAAAAAACTCTTCCAAAAAAATGCCCGGCTTCCGGGCATTTTTTTTGTTTCCCAATTCATCCTGCCCTCAGCAGCCTCCACCCCTCCTACTTCGACTGCGCTCAGCATGACAATGCTTTTTAAGTTATGAGGTTGAGCGAAGTTAAAGTGCAATGAAACTAAAGGGGGAAATTAAATACAAAAGCCAGTGCTTAGTCGTTGCACTGGCTTTTGTATTTTTCTTTCTCAAAGTCCCCTTTAGGGGATTCAGGGGCGGTGTTTTGGCTTTTAATTCCCTTGCATTTTAGGCTGCGGTTTAGCGGGAGCCTTTGGTTGCGAAGGAGATGTTGTTTTAGGTTGAGCAGCAGATGGTTTGGAATCTGTGGAAGAACTTTTTGTTGCAGCAGCCTGTCTTTTGTTAATAGCATCGAGGTTGCCTTTGGCTAAAGAGAAGTCGGGAAATATTTCCAATGCTTTGGTGAAGTTATCCCTGGCAGCATCTTCCTGGTTCAATTCGATAGCGCAAATGCCTTTTACATTATAGGCTGCGGCTTTCATGGGTACATCCTGGGTGCCGTTTTGTAAACGGATATTTACTTTTTGCTTATCGGCTTCGGGGCTGCTGATTATTTTATCGAGCGATGCAACACATTCGCCATAGCGCTTTAACTGATACTGAAGGGTAGCCATTTGATAGACATAAAAAAGTGATTTATCTACTTCTGCCAGCTTCTCGTAATCTGCCAGAGACTCTTTTATCATCCCGAGGTTTTGCTTGGAAACGGCTACCAGTTCAAGCATATCCTTTCTTTTAGGGTTTGCTTTCAGGATCTCTTCACCTATCAGATATGATTGAGGGTATTTTTCACTTGCAAAATACAGCAGGGCCAGCGAGTCGCTCAAATCTGTTCTTTCGGGTTTAAGGGCTTGCATATTATAAAGTGCAACGGTGGCAGCCTGCAAATCGTAATTCTTCAACGCCAGGCGATAAAAGCGGGTTTGAACATCAAACGGGTCGGATGAAACTGCGGTTTGGGCTAATAAAGCATTGCCGCAAAAAATGAATCCGAGTGCCGTAAAGAGAATAAGTTTCTTCATGTGTTTTTAATTTAATAGGAGCCGCAAAAGTATAAGAATTTTATTGTCCTGAAAGCCCTTTTAGAAATTTCAACATAGGCTCCCTGGTTACCAAGGCTTTTTGACGGGCCGCCTGTGCAAAATCTTCGCCTCTCGAGGCATATATAATATCGCGGGTAGAGTTGATGAGCAAACCACATTCGGAGTTCAAACCGTTTTCACATATTTTGTCAATATCGCCACCCTGTGCGCCGATGCCGGGTACTAAATAAAAATTATCAGGTACAAGGGCGCGTATATTTTTGAATTGCCCGGGGTGAGTAGCGCCGGTAACAAACATCAGTTGGTCAGGCGTGCCCCATTGTTGGGCTTTGCGGATGACCTGTTCATACAATTTGCCTTCGCCGGTATCCAGAAACTGGAAATCGGCACTGCCTTTATTGGAGGTAAGCCCCAGCAAAATCACCCATTTATTTTTGTATTCGAGGAAAGGCATTACTGAATCTTCGCCCATGTAGGGGGCCACCGTAATAGCATCGAAATCCAGCCATTCAAAAAAGGCTTTGGCATACATCTTAGAGGTATTGCCAATATCGCCCCGCTTGGCATCGGCAATCGTCAGCACTTTATCTTTGAACCGGTGAAGGTACTTCATGGTCTTTTCCAGGCTCTCCCACCCTTTTAAGCCCATGCTTTCGTAAAATGCAATATTGGGTTTATAGGCAACGGCTATATCGAGCGTGGCATCAATAATGGCTTTGTTGAATTCAAAAACAGGGTCGGAATGTTGGAGAAGATGTTGAGGAATGAGTTGGATGTCGGTATCAAGCCCTACGCAGAGGAAGGATTGCTTTTGGAGAATGAGATGGAATAATTCTTTTTTATTCATCCACCGGTTTGGTCAGATTGATGGCTTCTACCCCTTTTATTTCGGGTACGGAGCGCTTTACGGCTTCTTCAATGCCCGCTTTCATGGTCATAAAACTTTGGGGGCAATTGCTGCAGGCGCCTACCAGGCGTACTCTTACTATCATATCATCGGTTATCTCCACTACTTCCACGTTGCCACCGTCGTCATTTAAATAAGGGCGCATCGTGTCAAGCGAAGCTTCTACTCTTTCGAGTATTTCTTTATTATCGGTTGCTATTATCATATCAGTGCGCCTGTCTTTTGAGGTTCTAAATTAGCATTTTTAATGGCAACCTGCCTTGCGATATTAACAGCCACTTCGTCAAAGGCGTTTGCAATGATAGGATTATTCCGGCTGTAGATGCTGGCGGGTTTTCCTGTGTCCCCTCCTTCCCGAATGCTTTGCACAATGGGAATTTGCCCCAGCAGCGGCACTTCGTATTCTTCGGCTAACTTTTTACCGCCGTCTTTACCGAAAATATAGTATTTGTTATCCGGCAATTCTTCGGGTGTAAAGTATGCCATGTTTTCGATGATACCCAGTACCGGTACATTGATAGAATCCAACCGAAACATCGCTAATGCTTTACGGGCATCTGCCAGTGCGACATCCTGCGGGGTGGTAACAATTACAGCTCCGGTTACATTCAATGTTTGAGCAACGGTAATATGTATATCGCCGGTTCCCGGCGGCATATCAACAATCATATAATCCAGCTTGCCCCAAATGCAATCGGTAACAAACTGGCGCAATGCCGAGGTAACCATGGGTCCGCGCCAAACTACCGCCTGGCGCTCATCTACCAGCAAACCGATGGAAAGAATTTTAATACCCTCCGCCTCGAGCGGAACCATGTAATGTTTCTCTTTAATCAGCCTCACTTCGGGCTTTCTACCCTTTACCCCCAGCATCATTGGCACCGAAGGCCCGTGAATATCCGCATCTATTAAACCAACACTGGCGCCCTGCCTGGCAAGACTTACTGCCAGATTAACGGCAACCGTCGATTTGCCGACACCGCCTTTACCCGAAGCCACGCAAATAATATTCTTTACGCTGGGCAATACATTTACATTGGTGTTGCGCAGGCTGGTAACATTGGCATCAAGCTCAATAACTACTTCCAAATCTTTATTTACATATTGATGAATGGCATCGACACAATCTTTCTTGATCTTCTCTTTCAGCGGACAGGCAGGTGTGGTAAGCGTTAATTTAAAGCTCACTTTATTTTCGCCCGTTTCGATATGGCTGATCATGTTGAGGGTAACCAGATCTTTATGAATATCGGGGTCATCAACGTGGCGGAGTGCGTTTAATATATCTTCCTGGCTGTATTTCATGGGTTAATTATAACATTTTTATGCGCGCGAAGTTCAGGCTTGTTTTTCAAAACACCAACTTTGATGGATATAAAATCAAGGTGAGTGGTGAGTAGCGAGTGGCAAGTGGTAAAATCTAAAGTTAACCACATAGGAACATGGAAAATTTCGGATCGCGAAATTCAGATTTCGGAATTAAATGCAATTGATTATCCGGCATAAAAACATGAAGTTCATCATGTTTTCCACCGGATTACCCTCAAAAATTAAGAAAGAGAAGATTAGACTTGACAACACGACACTTTAAAGATATATTTATATCTAAGTCAGCAAAATATGGCACTGCCATCTATTCCTTTACATGTATCCGCCTTGTTTATTGCATTGGTTTTTACCATTGCCATGCTGACGATGATCAGCGTGCAGGTAAGCAATTCGAAGCTGAATTTGCCGTACGAAGTGATGATGAAGAATCTTTTACTAACCATTATGATTCTTTTGTCGTGGCTGGTATTCACCCTTATTATCAGCACCTCGGGTTTTTTGTTGGATTTTAAGTCTATGCCACCCCGTATTTTGGTGGTTGTTCTACCGCCGCTTCTTTTAATTTTCTTTCTCTTCTTTTCTAAAAAATTTCATCAGTTAAGTGAATCGCTGGATAATTTCTGGTTCATTTATCCGCAAGCGTTCCGGGTGTTGATGGAATTTATTTTATGGCTGTTATATCATTATAAAGTAATTCCGCAGCAGATGACCTTTGAAGGAAGAAACTTCGACATCCTTGCCGGTATTACGGCGCCGGTAGTGGCTTATTATTGCTTTAATAAAAAAACATGGTCGCCCAAAATAGCGTTGGTGTGGAATATTGCCGGGCTGCTTTTGTTAGTGAATATTGTTGTTGTCGCTGTTCTTTCTACGCCTTACCCATTTCGTATGTTTCTGAACGAGCCGCCTAACCTAATTGTATTTTATTTCCCCTTTGTATGGCTTCCAGCGGTGGTGGTGCCTTTTGCTTTATTGCTGCATCTTATTTCTATCAGGAGGTTGATTTTGGGACGGTGAGTGGCGAGTAGCTAGTGGTGAATAGTAAATAGGCAATAGGCAATAAAAGCTGCGCTAAGTTGTAACCATTCACTATTCACTATTGCGGGTTTAATAAGTATAGGTTTTCTTATTGCACCATATTTTTGTTTGGTAGGGTTGAATGGAGTAGGTAACCGCTTCGTTGTATAATTTATATTTGGATACCATCTGGTCGCTCACTTCTACCTGTTCGCCATAGTAAAAGGCTTTTAATCTTCCGTTCAAATCCTGGTAAACGACGATATCATTATCTATTTCATAAGATAGCGGGATATAGCGCTCCAGCCAGTATTTTTTGCCTTGGTACCAGGCCCAGAAATTATTTCCCTTGTCGGTATATACGATCATATTTTCTTTAACGGTGTATTTTACCGGGCGGTCGCTCATCAAGGTGGTTTGCTCTCCCTTATAATAAACTACAAACTGATTTAGCTGCGACATGAAAACGGCAAAATCCCTACCTACCGCATAATCAAAGGTGGCAGGTATGGCCGTTTCGTCCAAAACACCATCATGAAAGAATTTAAAATTCCGGTACCGGTCAATATACATCAGCATATCCTGGCTTATCTCATAATTGGAAGGCTCGTACGTTTCCAACGTTCGCAATTGCCCCTGGTACCATACTCTGAAATTATTGCTGATGTCCAGGTAAGCAAAAATATTGGCTCCTATTTTAGCCCGGTTAATTTCTGTTCGCTCCAGCAACTGGGTTTTTCCGTTGTAAAAAACATTTAACTCGCCCAGCGTATTGGTCCATATAATAATGCTATCCGAATAATAAAGCGAATCCTGCCCCTGCCGGAATAGGTTGTCCAGCATTTTGAACTCGTTGTTATAAAGCACCTTTATCACATTATAATTTTGATAGAGGAACCAGTTATCGGTCATGAAATAATTGGGGGAATTATCATCTACCGTGACCGTTTTTCCGTGGTAATAAACTTTCAGGCGGTTGTTAGCCGCTATATACGCCAGTATATTCTTTCTGCCTATCTGGAACGAGGTAAGGGGAAGGCTTTCTAAAAATTGCGATTCGCCGGAATCAAAAATATAGACGGCATTGGTAATATCCTGGAAGGGAACAATACATTGGCCTGACAGAAAAAGCAGGGAGCAATTGAAAAATATGAATAAAAGTATTCGCCTCATAAATGGAGAGCAAAGATTCAAATTTTAATGGCGTAGTTGTGAGAAAATGTGGTTGCAAAGATTTGGATTAATAAATGCAATACAGAAACCACAGAGAATCACAGAGAGAAAGGCAAAAGGAGAACCACAGAGTTTTCCGTATTTAGAGAACTGAAAAATTCATATAATATATTAACAATGAGCATTTTATGTGGCATAAAATATTTTCAACTCCAAAGCAACCATTTTCTAATTACTGACAGTCTTACTGGTAACAAAGGAGGGATTAAACATCCCGTTTTTGATAGTTTCCCCAAACGAAAGGTTTCCGCGGTAAAATGCGGAAACTTTTCGTTTGGAAACGGCTTACCACCTGGATACCTCGCTTTCTTGTCACTTTTAGTTCGCTATATTTAGAGACCGTTTTGAAATAAATTCGAATTTGATTAAGGGCTCTTTTGCTCCCCGCACCCTCCCCTCTAACTCCCTAAAGGGGAGAACCGCTCCCCCAGACAAGCCCATAACTTTTTTTTCAGTTGATTCTAAAACAGTCTTTGAAGTATGTTAACTATGTATCTAAAATATTTTTGTAGTTTAGAATCGTAAAACCGAATAGGTGCAAGTATGAATTTGAAAATTGAGCTTCATTATGCGGTGCTGATTAATTTGCTGGTACTACTTTGGCTTTCGCTGGAATATATGGTGGGGCTTCAGGATATGGGCAAGTATATTAACTACCAGGCTTACGTAACCGCCGTGGGCTTAATCATCATTCCTGTTTTTTGTTTGAGAAAGACCTTCCTGGAAAAGATAGACCAACTGAATGGCAAGTTTACTTTTAAAGATGCTTTTTTTACCGGTCTTAAAACTACCGCGCTGGCTGCCATTTTGAGTATTCCGGTACAATTAATTTTTGTCAAATTGATCAATCCTGATTTTTTTGATCACCTGATACAGTATTCGGTCAATACTGGCAGCCAAACGCAGGAAACGGCCAACAAGCTTTTCAATGCGGGCACTTATTTAACCGAATCGGTAGTGCTTACCTTCTTTTTCGGCATGGTTGTTACTATCATCTTATCATGGCGTATGCACACGGTAAAATAATTTCTCCATGACAAAAATTTCCGGTTGTCTTATCCTTCTTCTTTCACTATGCGCGCTTAACGTGTTTGCCCAAAATAAAAAAAAGGAAGGCGACCAATTGAAACCCTACTTTTTTGTATTGATGAAAAAGGGGCCGCACCGGAACCAGGATTCTGCTACAGCTGTCAAGATCCAAAAGGAACATTTAGAAAATATTAACCGCATGGCTGCTTCAGGAAAATTAAATGTTGCCGGTCCGTTTTTGGATGAGGGCGAGATGCGCGGTATTTTTATTTTCGATTCGGGCAGCGAAGATGAAGTAAAAAGAATGGTGGAGAATGACCCTGCGGTGAAATCGGGGCGGCTGATATATGAAATACATCCGTGGATGACGGAGAAAGGAACTTGTTTTAAGTAATGCTGAGTTGGGAGTGCTGAATGCTGAATTGATGCGTGGTGAATAGTGAATAGGCAATAGGCAATAATTATCGAGCCAGCGGGGAGCGGTTCTCTCGTTTCGGGAGTTAGAGGGTGCACGGAGCCATTCGCTCGTCCTCTGCCATTCGCTCACTCAACACTCTCAACTCAAAATTCAGCACTCCCCATTTACCATTTACCATTTACCATTCACCATACACTATTCACTATTGCCTATTCACTATTAACCAATATATTTGGCGCCGTCAAAAAATACTTCGTAATTCTAAATTCTAATTTCGTATTTCAAAAAAATGAATTGGTTATACAGCAAGTGGTGGAAATGGTTGTGTGTGGTGATTTTGCTTTATGTGGTGATAGGCAGCTTCATGGTTCCTCTTGCGCCCGGTATTTCGGGTGTTCAGCCGATTACATTTGTTCCTGATTCTCTTTACACTTTTCATGTAAGCGGTTATAACGCCCATTTTAAAAATCCGAAGGCGGGCAAAGTCCAGCTGTGGTTCAAATCGGGTAATGAGTTTTACTGTCCGCAGTCTATTCAAATACTTAATGATAATAGTATAGCAGCAACATTTGGCGTAAGCAGTGCGCAGCTCGACAGCCTGCAAAAAAAGAATATTGATATTGTGGTGAATGATGATATGGATGGAACCTTTGCTCTGCGCGAAGGTATTACGCTGATAGATATGCGTCATCGCGATTCTTCATCTGCTGTTTCAGCCATTGCATGCGGGCACCCGGTAACTACCGATAAGCGGCAGTTTCTTGCTTTTCCGTACCGTGAAATATTGTACGAAACCATTCGCAATACTTTTTTCCATGTGCCTATGTGGTTTGTGATGACGGTGATGGTTCTTTTTTCGTTGGTATTCAGTATCACTTTTCTGTGGAAAGGTGATATGAAGTACGACTTATATGCTCATAGCGCCGTTGTTATTGCCATTGTATTTGGCGCCTGTGGATACACTACCGGAATGGTATGGTCGAAATATACCTGGTTCATTGGTATGAGTTGGGGCGCTGCTATTAAGAACATGACTGCGCAGGATATTAAACTGGCAGGAGCGCTGATAAGCATAGCGGTTTATGTGGCCTACATTGTCGTCAGGTCGTCAGTAAATGATAAAACTAAACGGGCGAGGGTCTCTGCTTTCTTCAATGTTTTTGCAGTGGTTATTTTTATGTATTTCGTTTTTGTTTTGCCCCGCATGACGGATTCATTGCATCCGGGCAATGGCGGCAACCCGGCATTTAGTAAATACGATTTAGACAGCACTTTGCGTATGTTCTTTTATCCCGCCGTTATCGGCTGGATATTATTGGGCTTATGGATGCTATCTGTCCTTATCCGCATGCAACTTATTCAACACAAACAGGAACTATGAAAAAAATTTTGTTAAGCATTCTGGCAGTATTAACAGTGGTTGTATCCTTTGCACAGGGGCAGGCGGCTTATGGGGAGGAAGATATCATGACGGGGCACTTGAAAATTTATGTGGTGGTAACGGTATTATCTATTATCCTTGCGCTGATTTTCGTATTCCTTTTTGCGCTGGAAAGAAGATTAAAAGAACTTGAATCGAAGCAAAAAAGAGGATAAAATATTTTCTGTTCATCCCCCCATTTATTTATTATTCAATTACTTGAAACGAAAAAGCGCAATCAGTTTGTTAGAAAGGGTTTTTCGTTTAGGTTTGCCCCCCGTAAGTAAGCAATGTATTATTCAACAAAATAAAATTTATGGCAGACAAGAGTGGTAAGATTGACCTTGCAAACTTGAGTTTTTCTGATAGCGTTTCTTATTATTTTGACAAAGCTTCTCCATTCACTGGCGCCCCTAAAGGCCTTCTCGACCAAATCAAAGTATGTAACAGTATTTACAAGATGAATTTTCCCGTTAAATGGGGAAATGAGGTAAGGGTATTGGAGGCATATCGTGTGCAGCATTCCCATCACCGCATGCCTACCAAAGGCGGTATACGTTATTCCACTTTTGTTGACCAGGACGAAGTAATGGCATTAGCTGCGCTAATGACTTATAAATGCGCTATTGTGGATGTTCCTTTTGGTGGAGCTAAAGGGGGTATCAATATTGCGCCCCGCCAAACCCCGCCCGAAATATTGGAAGCGGTAACAAGACGTTATACGGCAGAGTTGGTTAAGAAAAACTTTATAGGCCCGGGTATTGATGTTCCTGCACCGGATTACGGAACCGGTGAGCGTGAAATGGCGTGGATACTGGATACCTACATGACACTGCGCCCCGGCGAAGTAGACGGGTATGCCTGTGTTACCGGCAAGCCCGTATCGCAGGGAGGTGTGCATGGAAGAACAGAAGCAACCGGACGCGGAGTAGTTTACGCCCTGAATGAAGTATGCTGCCATGAAGAGGACATGAAAGAAATAGGGCTTACAAAAGGCCTGGAGGGAAAAAGAGTAATTGTACAGGGTTTAGGAAATGTAGGTTACCATACGGCAAGAATTATCCGTGAATACGGCGCTATTGTTACTGCTATTGCCGAAAGCGACGGAGCTATCTACAACGAGAAAGGACTTGACCCGGATGAAGTACTTAAATATAAAGAGCAGAACAAAGGTGTTTCCGGTTTCCCCGGCGCAAAAACGATCAAGAACAGCGCTGATGCTTTGGAGCTGGAGTGCGATATCCTGATCCCTGCCGCACTGGAAAAACAGATTACGGAACACAATGCCGATAAAATAAAAGCGAGGATCATTGCTGAAGCGGCTAACGGCCCGGTTACTCCTGCCGCCGAAGATATCCTGAACAAAAAAGGGGTGATGATCATTCCCGATATATACATCAATGCGGGTGGTGTTACGGTTTCTTATTTTGAATGGGTAAAAAATCTTTCGCACGTCAGATTCGGAAGAATGGAGAAGCGTTTTGATGAGCGCAATCAACGCAACCTGATCCATTTAATTGAAGACATCACCGGCAAGGCTGTTTCAGAAGCGCATGTAAAACGAATCATTCACGGAGCGGATGAAATTGATTTAGTGAACTCCGGTTTGGAAGACACGATGATAAAAGCATACAATGCTATCCGCGACTTTAAGAAAGCGCATCCCGGCATTAAAGATCTTAGAACTGCAGCCTTTGCGGTTTCTATTAATAAGATCAGGGATAGTTATTATGCGATGGGGATATTTCCGTAGAACAAACAAAACCACCCCTAAATCCCCTAAAGGGGACTTTGAAAAGACAAAAGCAAAAGCCAGTGCGTCAAAATGCACTGGCTTTTGCTTTTGCCTTTAGTTTCCCCTTTAGGGGATTTAGGGGTGGCTGTTTGTTTTCATTGCCGTTTGTATCACCTTATCGCCATCATTAATAATGTAATAATAGCCATCCATTCTCCAGTCCTGTTTGGCGAGGAATGCTTTTAGGTTGAGCTTTACTTTATCGGTAAGCAGGTTGTCTTTGGTGGTGTTTCTTTTTAAGCCAGCGGCCTGAGCATAGTTGTAAAAGTTGTTGAGCAATTCATCGGTCACCTGGAAACCCTTTTTGAAGTCTTCAGGAGATTTGAACTTGTTTAAAACTTCGCCGTGCTGCGAAGAGTACTTATAGACAAACTCCGGAATAAACGAACGGACTGAATAGAAGTATTCATTCTCGGAAGAGGTATCTGCAGGAACAAAAATATCGGGGCGGATGCCGCCACCACCATACACTCTTCTTCCCTTTGAAGTTTTGTATAGCGTAGTGTCTTTGCTGGGGATAGAATCTTCATGAACAAATTCGCCTCGCATATAGCGTTCGTATATCTCGTTATAATATTCTTCGTTCCCTTTATCATAAGCCCGCTGAATGGACCTGCCGGATGGCGTATAATAACGAGCAACCGTTAAGCGTAGCGCAGAGCCATCATTCAATTCGTATTGTTCCTGCACCAATCCTTTGCCGAAAGATGTTCTGCCAATAATTACGCCCCTGTCCCAATCCTGAACAGCGCCTGAAAGGATTTCACTGGCGGATGCTGAACCCTGGTCAATTAATATGGTCAGCCCTCCTTTTTCGAAAAGGCCTTGTTTGCCTGCGAGGTAATCTTGCCGGTTATAGGCTTTGCCTTTGGTGTACACCAACAATTTATCTCCTGATATTAATTCATCGGCAATGGCAGTAGCTGCCTGCAAATAGCCACCGGGATTGCCACGCAGGTCAATGATCAGTTTTTTCATCCCACTGCTTTCAAGGGCTTGCATTTTCTCAACAAATTCCTGGTGCGTGGTGGCGCTGAAAGTTCCGATGCGGATGTAGCCGGTTTCGCTGTTCAGCATATACGAAGCGTCGATACTATACAGCGGGATTTTATCGCGCGATATATTAAAGTCAATCAAGTCTTTTTTCCCGCTTCGCAGTACCGTTACTTTTACTTTGGAACCTTTAGGGCCGCGCAGGCGTTTCTTTACATCTGCTTCTTTTATTTTAATTCCGGCAACAGTGCTGTCATTAATTTTTACAATGCGGTCACCGGCTTTCATCCCCACCATTTCCGAAGGTCCGCCAGAAATAGCGCTTACTACCGTAATAGTATCCTGAACAACAAAAAATTCGATGCCGATGCCTTCAAAATTCCCCTCGAGGGATTCATTCATTTCGCTGACATCTTTGGCAGGTATATACACAGAATGCGGGTCGAGATTAGACAGCAGCTTATCAATGGTTTTGTCTGTTAACTGGCTTCTGTCCACCGTATCTACATATCTGACGCTGATATAATTCAAAATATCTTCAAACTTATCGTAGTGGCGACTGAGAATAGTCTGCTTGCCAACAGTAACTGAATTGATAACAAAACCAAGCATTACCCCGAATGAAAGCAATAAAGCATAAATGAAAGGCGCATAAGGATTCGAGGACGTACGTCCATTTTGGGAGTAGCGGGGCAAGTTTTCTTCGTTCTTATCCATTGAGTGGTTCTATAAATTGAGCGGCAAAAATAAAATTATATCAAAACAATGCAGGGCCTTCTAAAGTTTATTCCATTATTCGTGGTGCAGGTATTTTGATATTAACCACATAGGCACATAGGAAATTTCGGATTGGGGATTTCGGACTTCGGATTGGAAATACAATTGCATTTCTATGTATTCTATGTGCCTAGTATGTGGTTAAGCTTCCTTTCTTTAGGCTCGGTTGCTAAACAAATTACCTCCTTTTCGTCAATATTATAACTTTGGCACTGTTTACTGCAAAAAATGAAAATAACCGAATCGTCCTCTCTTTACAGACATCTCGAAAAAATGAGCACCCACGAGCTGCTCATGAATATTAACCGCGAAGACCAAAAAGTGGCAGAAGCCGTAAAACAGGCTATTCCCCAAATAGAAAAGTGCGTGGATGCGGTTGTAGATAAAATGCTGAGCAACGGACGACTGTTTTATATAGGCGCCGGCACCAGCGGCAGGCTAGGCATAGTGGATGCCAGCGAATGCCCACCTACCTTTGGAGTTGCACAGGGCATGGTGATAGGATTGATTGCCGGGGGCGACAGCGCTATCCGAAAAGCGGTTGAGTTTGCCGAAGATGATACGGAGCAGGGCTGGCTTGATCTGCAGGAACATCATATTACTACCCGGGATGCCGTTATTGGGATCGCCGCATCCGGGCGTACCCCTTATGTGGTGGGAGCATTAAAGAAGTGCCGCGAAAACAGAATTATAACCGGCTGTATTACCTGCAACCCCGATACCGAAGTGGCCGCACATTCCGATTACCCGGTGGAAGTAATTACAGGGCCTGAATTTGTAACAGGAAGCACCCGTATGAAAGCCGGCACGGCACAAAAGCTGGTGTTGAATATGATCAGTACGAGCGTAATGATAAAGATAGGACGTGTAGAGGATAATAAAATGGTGAACATGCAATTGACCAATGAAAAACTGGTAGAGCGCGGAACTAATATGGTAATGGAAGCAACCGGGCTGGACAATGCAAAAAGCCTGAGCCTGCTGATGCAGTACGGCAGCGTTAAAAAGGCCGTTGAAAATTTTCTGAAAACGAAATGAGGATTCCTACATTTGCGGCTTTAATAACAGCAAAAAACTCCTGGAAGAAAATAGTTACAAATTATTTCGCGGTACATTTATATCCGCGCTCTTTGTACCCGTCAATGGTCAATTTTAAGCCGGAAGCTTTGTCAGGAAAATCCTTAGGGCAAAAAGTACGCACATCGTTATTACCAAAATCGCATTGGTAACATTTTTTACAGGAAGAAGAACTTAAACAAAGCAAGGTGAAAACAAGCGAAAAGACAATGAAGCGTTTCATAGTATTCAATTTAAATTTCAACAAATTTGAAAGAAAGAATTGTATTTCCAAAATTTGCCTCATGAAGCCAACCATAAAACTCCTGTCGTTCCTAGTGCTGTTTTTTATTGCTCCCCAGTGCATTCAGGCACAAACAGAGATTACCAGCGTTGATAATATTATTTATTTAAAGCTGGGCAATGCCATGAATGCCGTATTGACGCCTTTTCCCGAAGCTCCCAATACAGAAATTACACTATATTTTAAAGTAGGAAGCCAATATGAAAGCGATTCTTTAAAGGGCCTCGCAAATATTATTGAAACCATTATTGCAGAGAAATTAAATAATGGTTTGCACAATAGTAAAAATGCAACTTCGCTTCAAGGTACAAGCTTCGAGGCATTGACCACTTCCGAGCACATTACCTTTAAATTCACAACAGCGCCTGCCAACCTGGTTAGCTGCCTGACTTTACTAAAAGACTCTGTTTTTGATATCCGTATCCGAGAAAAGGATATTAAAAATGCCATTACTAAAGTATTAATGGAAATAGAAGCAGCCCGGTACGATAACAAAAAATTGGTGGAAGATAAAATCATCAAAGCCCTGTACGGGCAAGACCATGCTAAAGTACATCCACTCGGCGACCCTGATCTCTTTCCGGCTATCGGTTTACCGGCTGTTACTAAATTCTATGAAAAATATTTTGTACCCAACAATGCGATATTTGTAGTTACGGGTAATTCCACCGCTAACGCTCTCCAGGAAGCGTTTCCAAACGTTTTCAGATCATTGATACGAAGCGAATTTGATCCCGGCAGCATTACGAAGATCATTAATATGCGGCCCATGACTTATTCTTCGCAATTTGTTTTTATCGACTCCATCTCCAATCCGGAATTTGAAATATACTGGCAATTTCCGGGCACAAGGTCCAATATACGAGCCAGCCGAAACGCATTTCTGCTCACTTCCTTAATGAATGACAAAAACAATTTTATACAAGCCAAGGCAGCCAAAATGGGCTGCAAAAAATTCCAGGTTGAATATGAGGCAAATAATTTTAGCGGCGTATTCAAAATTACTATCCAGCCCTCTAAAGAAAAATTCTTTCCCACCTACCATTTTGTAATTAATGAAATGAACCGGCTCAGCAAAACCCTGTTGAATGAAACCATGATCAACGCCTCGAAACTGCAATTTGCAAGGGAATATGCATATATTAAAAAAACAAAAGAATATCCCCACCTTATCGTAAAAAACTGGGCTCATAGCGATAATTCATTCTTTCTCGAGGTAGCCGACAGCATAAAAACTATTACCGAAAAAGAGTTCCGGAACTTTGTGATAGACTATATAGAGCAAAGCCCTCACGTTACTGTTCTAAGAATAAGGGAGTCTGACAGAAAGGCGATGAATACTGATTCCGTTTTTACGGACGTGGATGAGAATGTAAAGCGGTATGTTTTCAGATACAAACAAAATATAACCGAGCCGGAGGGAGAAGACAATGCCATTATGCTGCGAAACCTTACACAATGGCTCAGGTTAAATACAGATGTAAATGTGCAGGTAAACGGGTTCAGTGATGAAGGCGAATACAATAAAATTACGGACGATTCAATTATGCAGTTTATTGATTCGCTTCCTACTTTTAAAAAGTCAAAACAAGATATTATTAAAAAGGGTTATCTGCGTCCTGAAATGATGAGGGCGATGAAAGTTATAAAATACTTGTATGATCATGGAATTGCTGCAGAGCGGCTTTCCGGTACTAGTATGGTATTCAGTTCAGCCAATAAAAAAGAAGAAGAGGAAAATATGAAGTGTAATGTTACCCTGGACAAGTACCGGAAGACTCAGTCGTTATTTGAATTCCATTATGGAAAGAAAGAGTAGTTCCACTTTATTTTATTCAGCTAAGCTTTTATCAGACCAATAATTATGCAAGGGAAAACACCGAAGGAATCAACAACCATTATGACCGAGATCGTATTGCCGAACGATACGAATGCACTCGGAAATTTGCGTGGAGGAAAAATTCTTCACTGGATGGATATTGCCTCTGCCATAGCAGGAGGCAAACATGCCAATGCTGTGGTAGTAACCGCATCCGTGGATAATGTTTCGTTCGAAAATCCCATTAAGCTGGGCGATGTGGTCACCATTACTGCTAAGGTTACTCGCGTGTTTACCACTTCAATGGAAACGCATATAGAAGTATGGGCTGAAAATCTTCCTTCGCAAACACGCTACAAGTGCAATGAAGCTTACTATACATTTGTGGCACTGGACAGTAATGGCAGGCCCAAAAAATCTTCTCCTCTCCTTCCCGAAACCGAGGCAGAAAAGAAAATGTACGACACAGCCCTTGCCCGCCGCGAACTACGTTTAGTGCTTGCCGGAAAATTAAAGATGAACGATACGAAAGAGTTGAGGAAGGCCTTCGAGACGAACTGAAGATAATTTCGGATTGAAATACAATCGTCCTGAAACTTTAAACCCTATAACCTGCTAAGCTGTAACCCGAAACAAGCAACCCGCAACCCGTAACCAAATCACCTAAACCCGATCTGCTTCGAATCCGCCTCTGCCACTTTGCCGAAGAAATTCCGGAACTCGGTATAATCTTCGGGTGATGCTTTATCTTTTTTCAATTTCAGTTCGCGCACAACTTTTAATTTACCGGCTGTAGTATTATCGTAAGTCAGCGAGTAATCTGCTACGCTACAGGTAAGCGTTACCGATTTAGGTTGTTCAACAAGCATCTTACCTTTGGGAATTTCTATACTGATAATTTCCTTTGTCTCTTCCGATGCACTGTAACTCCATACTAAAAAGGGATACCTGCGCGTTTCAAGCGATAGGAAATCCAATGAGCGCACCGCATCGCTCCATGGAATACGGAATATTTTTATGCCCACCACTTCGGTCAATTCATTCTTTACGTTAAATGAATAATCATACCTGAAGGTGTCGCTGAGCGTTTTTACATCATAAATATTCAGGTTCAGCAATTTGGTGGCATTCGTAAAATCTCCGGCTATTGCCTGGGTTATCATTTTCTCCTGCTTGTCTTTCCCTTTATCGGCGTAGTCATTCCTCATTTGCGATGCAAATACGCCTGTCTTGATATTTTTGCGGGAGAAGGTCATATCATTATTATCAAACTTCAAATCTGTTTGGCGGATGATATTATTGCGCGGACGATTTGGCGAATTGAATTTTGTTAGCTGTGTGGCCGCCGTATCTCCTTCGCGCGGAATGAACAGGATATTTGCATTCAGGTCAATAGTTGGGATAGAAGAGAAAGAAAGCTTTTGGTCGGTCAGCTCGATATAATATTTTTTGCCACCGGTTTGCAGTTGCGCTACACAATGATTGAAATCTACATTGGGTAGATTCAGATGTTTCTCTCCGTTATCTCTTGTATCTACCAATATCAGGTTGGCTTTAAGCCCCGCTTCTTTACACATCGCAACAAACAGGGTAGATACATCTTTACAATCTCCCAGTTTCGTATTCAGCGTTCTGGATGCCTTTTGAGGGATGATAGGCCCGTGCATAAAGGGAACATTGCTATAGCTTACATGGTCCTCGATATATTCATAGATCATTTTTGCTTTTTCCAATTCAGTCAGTCCTTTCTTGCCTTTAAATAATTCAGCGGTCGTTTCTTTTATTTCAAAATCACTTTTGGCAAAAGTGGATGAAAGGTCGGAATACCAGTTGCTGATATACTTCCAATCGGGAAGTGACGAAATATCCAATATCGCTCCCACATCCGAAAGCGCCGGCATGTGTGGCTCGGGCTTAATGGCGGGTTGGTCTTTATATTCCCATACGTACAATTTATTGTCTTCAACATCCGTGATGGCCGGTTTAATATCTGCATTCAGCACCTCATATTTAAAGGCCTTACCAGCCGGCAGCAACAAACTATAACGCGAAATTTTAGATGGGTAACCAAAATTTAAATTGAATTGGTCCCAAAAATGCCGGGCCAGCTTACCGGTGTTATAATTTTCGAGCCGGTACGAAACATGTATGGCATCACCGGCCTCCAGGTTGGTAAATACTAAGTAATCATCATTTTTTTCCGCCTGAACTTTATTGCCGTCTTTTTTAAGTATTTCCGCTTTGTCAATGATCAAACGCTGGCGGTAGTGGTTGTAGCCAATGCCATACTCCTTCCAGGCATCAATTCCATTCTGGTTGAAAACTTTTACCAGCATTTCCGCGCGTTCTTCTGTTGCTCCTTCAGGATAAACCACCCGCTGTATCTCATTCAACAGAATAACGCTGTTATCATCAGGGTAATCTTCGGACTTTGCCGAATTTTTAAAAAGCTCATATACATCCGATTTGGCAAAGTTTTCAAACAAATCCTTTTTGCCTTCTATTTTTCGTATCTGTTTGCGGGCATCGTAATTGGTGGGAGTATAATAAATGGCTTTCCGGTAAGCATCTATTGCTTCCTCATTCTTATTCATGGCCTGGTAAATCTTGCCCAGCTTATTCCAATAGCTGCCTATGTAAGGTGCAAATTCAAGCGTTACTTTCATCCATTTCAGCGCATTGTTATAATCCTGAGATGCAAAATAGAGATCGCTCAAATCGGTATAATAGCCAACGGAGTACGGATAATTTTGTACCCGCTGATTGTAAAGTTCAAAACCTTCCTTTTTATTCCCCAAGTCGAAGTAATTATCGGCCAGTTCGGTCATTACTTTATCGGAATAATTGTTTTTCAAAAACCCTTTCAATATCACGTTAGCTTTTGCCAGATCCTTGCTGCTATTTCGTTCAATAGTGTACGTAAGATTCATCAGCGCATAATTATTCGGGTACTTTTGATACAACTTTTGGCTGGAAGAAATTACCTCCTCGTATTTGTTCCGGCTTACTATCAGGCTCAGATCGAGTAGATCGGTATATTCATCTTCACCAAACAGCGACTTATATTTTCCGACCAGCTTTTCTTCCTCATCAAAATTTTCTTTTTGCCGGGCTTCCTCAATAAGCCCTTTCAATGCGTATGAACAATCGGCATCATTGCTTTTAATCTTTTCATATTCCCGGGTAAAATCGGTTACATTTTTATCGCGGGCGTATGCTTCCATTACACGGGTACCCACAAACGAGCTTTGAGGGGCAAGCTCCTGTGCTTTCTTTAAAATTTTCCGCGCTTCATATACCTTGTCGTTGCGCAGGTACACATCCGAAAGCATCAGGTAATTGAGGAGGTTATCCGGCTCGGTCTTTATTTTATTTTCAAAAAAATCTTCGGCAAATAAAGAATAAGAAGTAACCGCGTAATCTTCAGCTTTAGTGTAAGCTTGATAAGAGGCAACGGAGCTTAACCCTTTGATAGGGTCGCTGTTTTTATCCGTGGCACGTATCATGAAATTCGCCCGGCTTGTTTCACTCTCACCAACTTGAACCAGTATCCGGTTATAACCTTTATGCAGTTTTACATTGTTGATGTATATATCCAGGTCGCAATTTCTTTCTTCAGCAATGTTCGTTACCAGTTTATCGTTCACCCATATTTTCAGTGAACCGGAATTACCCGAACGGAAATAAACTTCCTGCTCCACTTCGCTTTTCAGGAAAGTTTGGGCGTACATGATGGAGTTATGAATAGAGAAATAATAATCGAAATCAAACCACCGGTCAGAGCGCTCGCTTGGGGGAGTGAACCATTTTACATCGGCATCTACTTTATTTTTAAAAACAGCATCCGGTTCAGGATGGGCTAAAGCCCCGAAGTCCTTATTAAAGCCGCTGCCCGATATGTTATCGAAGGTACCCAGCACCTGCCAGTGATCTATCGTTCCGGTTTGCGCATATTCTTCTTCCGCTTTTCTGAAATTTCCGGCTGTTTCATAATGTTTGCCAAGCATGGAATGTGCCATGGCATGTATAGTTCCGTTGGTTTTAGGTTCATCGGCCAGCTCCTTTAAAAGCTTCAACCGGTCCTCGCTTTTTTTAGTGTAATTTTCAAAAGCGATAGGAGAAGTCCACAAAGCATACAAATAGGGATACGGATTGCCGGATGTAGCAACAAAATCCTGTAAGGCTTTAAATCCCTCCTCATCTTTATCCTCGCTCCACCAGGCCAGCGCCAGCGCCAACTTAGCTTCTGCTTTGGCATCCCCATCGCCTGCTGCTTTCTGAAAGAGATCTTTAGCATCTTTCCGGTCATTCTTGTTGAACGCATCCCATCCCTGTTTCAAAACATCTTTATTGGCTGATAAAGGAATGGCAAACAAAAGCCCGGCAATAACAACAACTATAACCCGCATTTTCATCCTGTTTTTTGTTTCTGTATTTGTTTAGCGCATAGCGCTTAAATTCATTTTTGCTGCTCCCCGCACCCTCTAACTCCCGAAACGGGAGAACCGCACCCCTGCAAAAATGTATTTCCGTTTCATTGCTTGCTAAATACACACTTGTTTTCTAAACTAAAAGCTGGCTAATATATTGCTTTATGGTATAATTTCGGATTATTGCAGAATGGCTGCTGCACTGCTCGATTTACAATATTTGCCCAACATTTTATGGTTCAGAAATTTCCTGAAATATGAAACTGTTTGGATTGAGCGGGAAGAAAATTTTGTGAAGTCGACATATAGAAACAGGCTTGAAATAGCGGGCGCGGGTGGGAAACAGGCACTTAGCATTCCCTTATTGGGTGGAAGAGACCATCATCAACTGTATAAGGATACGATAATCTCTTACCAGTATGATTGGCAAAGTAATCATTGGCAAAGCATAAAATCTGCCTATGGCAGCGCTCCCTACTTTGACTTTTATGCTGAAAAATTTCAGAAATTTTATGAAATAAAAGCTGAACGCCTTTTCGATTATAACCTGGAAGGGCTGAATGCTATTTGCTCTATGCTAAAACTGAAAAAGAGTTTTGAGCTAACAGTGACATACGAAAAAACATCCTTAGATAAAACAGATTTACGCTCGACCAGGAATACGCTGTATCCGCGCGAACCGCCGCGTTATTATCAGGTATTTGAAGAGCGGAACGGCTTTATTCCCAATCTTAGCATTGTTGACCTTATTTTTCATATAGGCCCCGCTGCCTTAGATTATTTGAAGAGCCTGGAATAATCTGATACAGGTGATTGTTCAAACCTTAGTCCCTATCACCCTTTTCAGGTCTCTGGCAGCACTGGGGCAGATTATTAAATGCCTTTTCGTTCTTCTTCACCACATCCGCATCATAGCCGGTATTGGCAATAACTTCACGAATTTTATCGGGCGAAGTTTTAGCCGGATCATATTTTACTTTCACCTTCTTATTATTCAGGTTCAAATTGGCTTCTTCAATGCCCTCGCTTGATTTAAGCGTTTTCTCCAATCGCTTTTTGCACGATTCGCAAATAGCAGATGTTTGGATGGTTACTGTTTCGCTTTTCTTTTGCACGGCGGCCTTTACCCCTACTGATAAGAAAGAAATAAGAAGAATGGCGCTGATAAATGGTTTCAAATCTATTCGCATGATTGATACTTTATGTTTAAAATCTTTAAATGAACTGGGTGAACTAATACGAATATAAGACGCGATAGGTTACAGTTTATTGTTCCGTCAATTCTTAAAAACTGTTTAATTTAAGAGTAACTCATAATTTACCACAAAGGGCACAAAGGCTTTACACGAAGGACACAAAGAAATTTGTAACGGTCTTTTGTGATATCTGCATTAAAATTCATTACTTAAACTGTCTCGCCAGAACCCAGGACCTTCTGGACCTTTTAACGTGTAGAAGTTCCACTTTTTTGAAAAGTGGAACTTCTTAGCCTGTTATAGAATCATGTTTTAATATGACCCTTGGTTCCATAGAGTTAGTTTACTTAATAACAAACCGGAACCCCGCAAATGCCATCGCCCCGCGCAAAGGCCCCCAAATCAAAGAGGCATCAAACTGGTTGCTGAAAGGTTCGCTGCCCGCAATGATCGGATTCTTCTGCGCAAAATTCAGCAGGTTCTCCCCCCCTGCATAAACTTCCCAGCGCTTCCATTTAAAAGTTATCTGCGCATTTAGTTGAAACCAATCTTTTGACCGGCCAGGCCGCCGGTTCACCTCATCATTTACCGCTGTGTCCGGTATTCTTGTTTTGCCAAACCAATTCAAGCCTGTATTGAAACGCCAGTGCTGGTTTTTAGTGGTGTATTGCAGCGATACCAATCCCCTGCTCTGCGGACGTAGCGGCAAGATTTTTCTTCCGCTGTTATAATCCGTTTTTGTTTGTTCGAATTTGTAAGCCAGCTTTACATCAAATCCTTTTATCACTTCGTAGCTAATTTCAGCCTGCACAGCGTTGGCAAATGATTTACCGGTAAGATTATAAAACTGAAGCTTCCGCGCATCTTCCAGATCAACCACTAGCTGATGCACAAAATCAGTCCGGTAATAATCCACGCTGATAGTTCCCTCGCGGAAACCGAGAAAGAATTTATACGTAAGACTGGCTCCATAATTCCATGCCTCTTCAAATTTCAAAGCCGGGTCGATAACGATTTGTCGGTTGTTGGCAAGCAGGCCAAAATTTTCTGCAAAAATGGTTGGCACCCGGCAACCTCTTCCGGCGCTCAGCCTTAAACTAAAGTCATAAAGAATATTCCATTTCAGGTTAAAACGGGGAGAGAGAAATACACCGTACATATTATGGTAGTCTACCCTCATTCCCGGAACAAGTATCACTTTTGTACCCTTCCCTATGTTGAATGTGCCTTCGGTAAAAACACCCGGCACTAACTCCAACCGGTTTCTTGCCAGCGAGTCCAGGCGTTCATTCACCTGGTCTAACTCGAAGGATGCACCGGCTTTGATGATGTGTTCATGCTCGCTAAACTGCTTTTGATAAATGAAATTTACATACCCGAAGTTTTCCAACGCATCATACATCTTCCTGCCTATATAACCCGACTGGTTGTGATAGATATATTTGTATTGGATACCGATAAAACTTTCGTTGGCAAGATTGAAAGCTGTTTTTGCAAATGCTTCTACCCGGCTTGTTTTCAAATGAACTCCCCATGCATTTTGCCGGATACTGTCATTGGAAGAATTAAAATGAACCGAGCCGCCGCGCCTGTCTTCAAAATTGACTGCAACACCTGCCATAAAATTAAAGACCTTCCCGCTTTCATAAGAGAACCGATTCATCAGGTTAATATTTTTCACCAAAGGGTTATCTATGTACCCATCTTTATTCAGGTCCATTTTTAACCAGTTATACTGGCCATGCAAGGCCGTTAACAAACCCCATTTAGCGCCTATTTTATGTGCGGAAATAACATTCAATTCAGTCCGCAGATCCTGGTTGAGATAAAGGTTGACATATAACTTCTCGGCAATTCGTGGCTTCTTATACTCTACATTGATTTGTCCCGCCATCGATTCATAACCATTTACTACGCTTCCTGCCCCCTTGTTCACTTGTATTGAACTCATCCAGGGACCGGGTATGTAATTCATACCAAAAGTGTTGCCCAACGACCGGATGCTCGGGATATTCTCTGCCATGATCTGGGTGTAAACACCATCCAGTCCCAGCATTCGTATTTCCTTGGCACCCGAAACTGCATCCGTAAAATTTACATCTATTGTAGCTGAGTTTTCAAAACTTTCGTTCAGGTTACAGCAGGCATCTTTTACTAAATCATTAGAGGTAATTATTTCTGTATTCAGGGCGCTCATCTCCAGCCGGGTTGCCTTTTTCGAATTAACCTCTACTTCTTTTAATAGAATCGGTGTGAGAGAAACTGTAAGGATAACATTACCCTTTAAAGGAACCGTATCCGTTAAATAACCGAGCGCAGAGATAAGCAGCGTATCCTTATCCGCATTGGCACTCGTGAGCGTGAACATACCCTTATCATCGGTGATAGCTGCATCAGTGGTATGCATAATACCTACCACTGCATTGGCGATAAATACTTTTTTCCCGTCTGCCATTTCCTCGATTACGTAACCCTTTGCCCCTTGCGAACTGACAGATAGATATATAGATAATAGCCCCAAAAAGGCTAATGACTTTTTCATTCGTGTTTATTAAACGATAAAATAAAAGAAGGCTCCCCTCACCCTCTAACTCCCTAAAGGGAGAACCGCTCCCCTATAAAGCGCATAAAGTTCTTTTCTGTTGATTCAGAAATAGGCTCAAATAGGGATGGCAAAGTTTATGAGGATTGCTAACAGCGGAAAACCTGCGTAAAGCAGATATCGCATTTGCTCAACGGCAAATGAGGAGTAGAAAATAAGAAGGAAGAAGAAAATGCAACCGGTGTATATATTTCAAAAATTTCAGTAGTTGCAAAAAGCTCCGGCAACCATTTCTGTTCGCCGCCGGTTTCGGTTTTACCGGCAACAGCCTGCCGGATATATTTTGAACTGGTTTCGCAACACGAATTTTTGCTGATAGAACGCTCATGCGCTACTGCATCTTCCTTACAGCAATGCTTTATTTCAACCAGGCTTACCGTAGTATGCTTTGATTTAAGACAGGTATGCGCAAACAGCATCTGCCCGCTATCTGCTACAAACAGCAGGACGGTAATAAAAATACAGACGAGACGCTTTGAAAGCATGACATAAAAATAGTGCATATTTTTTTTAGGATGTATTTGTTTAGCAGATATTGTGAATTGCTACGCGCACCCTCTAACTCCCTAAAGGGAGGACCGCTCCCCCAATAAAGCCGATAAGATTTTTTTTTAATTGATGTCTAAACATGCCCGTTACAGCACATCTTCCATTATATCTGCCAAACTTTGCTGTTCTTCTATATCGGGCAAAATTTGTTTGAGGCGGGCTTTGTGTTCTTCGCAACAAACATTTTCGAGATTAATTTTTCCGTCGCTGAAGGTAATGGTTGCGGGCTTGCCATGAACGGCGCATTTAATTTGCTCCAATTCATCTTTGATTTTCAGGTATTCAAACATAATAATTGGATTTGGTTGCTGTAATGTAGCGAATACCTTTCCAATTTCAGATTTTAAAATGGCCTTTTTATGAACAGCCGGCTTATTACACACAAGCTGCGTATTGTATCAATTGCCAATCAAACGCCGGTGGTAGTTGATTTGCCCCAGGTGATAACTCAAATGCCCGGTAAGGTGGGTTAGGAAATAGGCCGTGGTATGCTCTTCGCCCAAAACCTTCAGCGGATATATTTTTGCCCAATCCTTTTCATCCAGCTTGCTTAATGTGGAATGGATGACCCCAATGGTTTTTTCAATGTCAGCAATCAGTTGGGCGCGAGGAATGTTTTTTAGAGCAAACTCACTGTCGCGGTCTCTTACGTAACCTGATGCACCTAAGGTGGCGCCGATAAAATGCTGGAGATTACCTGTTATGTGAAGGCACAGATTACCAGCCGAATTAGTAATACCCTTTTCTATCCGCCATAAAGCGGCTTCATCAGCATAGGCATTGATTTCGTCTTTTAGTTTGTTGAGGTCTCTTTCGTAAATCTGAGTGAGGATTTGGTTTAACATAGAAGTAAGTTAAAACAAGATTTAAATTAGAAATATACACCAGGAATAGAATTTCACCGCCTTATTTTTTGCCGGTTTTGGCAACTTTGGCAACTTTTTTTGATTTGGGCAATTTTTAGATACCAAACGATTGATTTACAACATTTTAAATGGAAAAATCTTTGCCATTCTTTGCCACTGCTTGCCATTGCTTGCCATTGCTTGCCAAATTTTGCCATTTATTGCCATTTATTTGGCAAATACTGGCAATGGGAGAAAATTGATTTTTAACGGGCATATATTGCTCTGTTTTTTGAGAACAAAGATATGCATTTTAAGGCAAAAAAGCAAATATTAGGATAATATTTTCAGTTGAATATTTAAATTTTTTTTACTTAACTGACAAGATTATTAAATAATGTGACTTTCCGCTTTCAGGAACATTAGTTGGATAAGACATATGAATCGGTTTTAATGCATATACGCAAGCAGGATGCTTGCAACATTTTAGGACGAAGTTACGCTTCGCTAAACTTCGACCAGTGGGGGCCGCAACACATATCTGCCTTCAGGACCTCAGGACAGCATGGGCAAGTTCTCCTTTCCTTTCACTATGTTATCTTCTGCATCTTTAATAAAACCATACTCACATTTTAGGACGAAGTTACGCTTCGCTAAACTTCGACCAGTGGGGGCCGCAACACATATCTGCCTTCAGGACCTCAGGACAGCATGGGCAAGTTCCCCTTTTCTTTCACTATATTATCTTCTGCATCTTTAATAAAACCATACTCACCATTTATCAATATCAATAGTTCATTAAAAAATTCAATGAGATATTCCATCGATTTAATCTTCGTTATCCTATAGTCAATAAATAATTTAATTTCCGATAAAAAATAGGGATCTCTTTTATAATAGGTGTCTTTATTAATTGATAAAGGAATTCCGTTTTCATCCCAAACTAATGCCAAACAATTATTTTCGATTACACCTTCATATTTAAACGGTTTAATTTTTTTAAAGTAAACCGCACAGCCTGGCTGACTTAACCATCGAATTGGAGCAGCTAAGTTAGTAGGATCAAATTTTTCTCTAATAGGTTCATAAGCATCACATTTTTCTGGAATAAAAAAACCATTATCATATTTTGCAAAAAATTCTAATATGTTACGCGAATTCACACTCGTTATACTTATTTCCCTAATACTGTCAGAATATTCTATAGATGAAGGCTTCCTTTCTCTTAGTTCTCTAATCTCAGGACTGGTGAAATCTATTCTGGAATTTATTTTAATTTGATAATACTTTAGCGGTGTTGTTGGCATAGTAGCATAGTTTTAGTTTTGATGACCAATATCAGATATTCCGAAATCCCTTTCCATGCCTGCGTTCCTTCAAATTCCAGACACCCGGGATCTTAGGTAGGGATTTAGCATGAGGTCTTTACTTTCTCACATACTTCCAATCCTTGATCTTCCCTTCCGATAACCACTCAATGGCGGTAGCTAACCGCCGGTCCCTGGTTTCTTCGGTTTTAGCTCCAGTCACCCATTCTACGTATTCCTTTTGGTGGCTGTAGCTGAAACCTTCAAAAGTGGTTAAGGCCTTCTTGTTTTTGCTTAATGCCTTTTTAAAGTAGCCGGGTATTTTTAATTCCTTTTTGGCAGTAGCGCTTGTACGGGCAGGTAGTTTAATTCCTTCCTCGTTTAACCTCATGGCTTCCTTGATGTATTCGGTCAGTATCTTGTCTGAAGGCAGGTCGGCGAGGGATTTAATTTGGCCTAAGTGGCCCATGGCTTCTTCGCCCGCAAATATCTTTTTGGGGTCACGCATCAGTTGGGCTTTCCAAAAGCCGAAGGCGCAATGCTGTTTAAACGCCGCCATACTGCACATCATGCTTCCTTTATAATCGAAATGCGGGAACGACCATTTCATTTTTTCTTCTACCTCGGGGCATACTTTATGGATCAGCTGCCGCAGGTGTTTCAAAACGGGTTGCGCAAAAGCCGCTGACTTTTCGATATAGCTGTCTACCCGTTTGTCCTTTTTGCCCATTTTCTTTTGGTTGAAAAGTGGAGCTAAGCTAAGGAACTTTAGAAATAGTTGAGGTGGTTGTTATGGCGCTATACCCATTCGCCTCACCCCTGCCTACCCGGGGCTCAACACACCCCTGCGTACCCTCCGGCTTACACACTCCCCTCTCCAGAGCATGTGCGTCAAGCTAAGGGTATAAAAATTTGGTTCAAACGCTTGACAGCATTACTTCTACATCGGGTATCATAACAACAATAATAGAATACTTCCCGTTTTAAATGAACGGTTAATTTATCAACTAACCACTTCATCGTATTAGCAATTGCCCACCTAGCCATCCGTATTATGCTTAACTCCACATTTTCTTTTCCAAATGCATATCTGCCTACTTTATCATATACCAATACCTGATACCAAGCTATATATAACAGAAAGAGATACAGAATACTTTCTATCCGCTCTGTTTTGGTAATTGCATGAGGTATCAACTTATCTATGCCAAAAACACTTTTCCAACTCTTGAATAATATTTCTACCTGCCATCTGACTCTGTATGCTTCTGCAACTTGTTTGTAATTCCACACCTCCTTCTTTACGTTGGTAATAAAAATGCTATAGCCAAGCAAGTAGTAATACGTTTTACCGTGGTTCGCGCTTCTGTGCTTATCGGCTCTTGCTCTCCGCCTCCTTTCGTTCGCCTGTGCACTGGGAAGCTTTACAGCCACTAAACGTACTTTCACCTTTTCTTTTCTCCCACATAGAACTTCTATATCTACCTGTGATTTACCTTTTAATAATTTTCTGAGGTTAAGTTCTCTGCCACTTGCTTTTTCGTAAAGTATCACTCCATTTTTCCACCGGCTTAAAAAGTAAATCTGCGCTTCGTTCATTTTGTTTAAAACAGACAGCACAAAATATCCCAGATCGCGGATCACTAAATCTCCCGCCTTCGCTATATCCATAATATCGGGTGAAAGACGTTGCTCCGTTACGGTAAATCCACTCCATGACATGAGTGGGCAAAATCCATTGATCACATTAACTACGATGTTGAGTTTGGCTACTGCATTTTTCTTTCCCCCGGTAGTATTGCCTTTATATTTCCTAAATAATATGGACGGCAATTGCACACAGGTACTATCCTGAAGCCATACTTGCCCAAAGCCCTCAAACAATTTATGCTTTGGCTGACGACTTGCCTGATCTTGTATAACCTCTCTTACCAAGGCTTTTACTGTGGACACCCAAGCAGGTTTCATCCGCTCAAAGATCGCCTGCTTGCTTACCCGTTGCCCGATTATTGTTGTCAAAGAACAAGCCCATGCCCAGTAAGTAATATGGCCGCTTGCCATCATCTGCATGAAAGACAGAATAAGGCTGTGGGCTTTTATCTTACCGCCTCTGCGTTTTTCAAATCCCTGTTCACAGGAAATAGCTGTTATCTTTCTTTTAGATAATGTGCCTACCCTTTTTTAATTTCACACCGGGAAGTTTGCTTTGTTTTCATATGCGCCAACATTTGAAAAATTATCAAAACAAATCTTCCCACTTTTTATTTCTACTCCTTTCTTCTCACTATCAAACATTTATCCCCCCTTTCTGTACACTTAGCTTGACGCACATGCCTCTCCAGAGGGGAAATGCAAACATACCTCACTTAACACATCAATAAACTAAACTTAATTATGTAATAATTAATATTTTATAAAATAAAAAATATATTATTTAAGCAAAGAAAAAATCCGCAAGATTTTAAAAATCTTACGGATTTGATATAGGAACGTTTATCTTAAAAACTAACGGGCAATCACAAACTTTCGGAAGCTGGTTTGTCCATTTGTGGTTACTCCTAACAGGTAAATTCCGCTATCCAAACCGGAGGTATTAAGTTGAGAAAGCTGGCCGGTAGCCGCACTTTCTAAAACCACCCTTCCGCTTAAATCAACTACCCTTAATGTAGCAGGGGTTGATGAACTTAAACGGACATTCAGGTAAGAGTTGGCAGGATTAGGAAACGCCTCAAACGATAGTTGAGTGGATTGGGTATTGTATATGGAAGTAGCGGCAGGCGGAATATACTCCTTGTAAAAACTGATAACTCCGGTAGCGCTTCCCCCAAAGCCTGTAAATACCATCGCGTATGCACTATCGTTCTTAGCCCGAACAACATATATCAGCGAATCGCGCACAGAATAAGTATGGCTGGCTGTATCATATACCTGCCAATCATACCCAATTAAAGCGAGCATGTTCGACAAGGTTACCTGGTAGTAATTGTTTCCATCTACATATACCTGCTCTACTTTAGCCGCGGCCAATCCTCCATTGAGCCATACCCCTGTAACCGGGTATACACTATCCGGAGTTTCATTGGCATACTTTAAAAACTGCACATCCCAATCGGCCGCAAGAGGCTCCTTATCAAGCACAGTATGGTCAATCAAATTCAAATAGACAAAATTCTTACCCTGGTATTGATGCTTATTGACAATAAAGCCTGCCGAATCGGTATTATCTATATTCTTATAGCTGATTATCCAGGCCGTATCATAAACCAGCTTCTCAATAAATACCTTTTTAACCGCCCCGTTTGGAAGTTCTACCAGGAAAACCTTTTTACCTACTACACTATGCTGCGCATCAGGTGTATAGTTTCCCCAACCATAGTTAAAGGGCATGCTATAATCCCTATTAAAAGCCCCCAGATCCAGCAAAGTATCCGAATCATGCAGTTTGAGCCAGGTATGATAGTTGGTGGTATCGACTATGCTATCAGTAGAAGTTTCGTTAAAACCCGGAATCTGATATACGTTTACGCCAAAAGCTTCGTTAATACGCACGGTTGTACCTCCTAGGGGGTAATCGGGAAACTGGGTAGGGCGAACGGTGACCGCGAAATGCCAATCGGTATTAGAAGATACTGATTTATAGCCTGTTGTGAAATTATAAAAAACCATATGAGTGTTTCCGGCGTTGGTACTAACGGAATCATTAGGCGTAAGAGGCTGTGAATAAGATGTGGAGAATAAAAGGAAAGCAGTTATCGTTAATAAGATTCTATTCATAACTTTATGGTAAATTTTTCGGCGCGCAAATGTGCGAATAATATTCAGCCGTTTAAGTTGGCAATTGTCATAAAAGTGTCATTTTTTAAATTTTAAAGATGAATGCCATGATTACCCAAATTAAGAACACCCTTCCGGATACTTCGCGTGTTTGGATCTACCAAAGCACCCGTAAGTTCACCGCGGGTGAAGCCAGTACTATCCGGCAAAGAATAAAAGAGTTCGTCACCCAATGGACCTCTCATAAAAACGGGGTTACCGGCGATGGCGACCTGCTTTATGATTTGTTTATAGTGCTGATGGCTGATGAAAGCCAAACAGGGGTAAGCGGTTGCTCGGTCGATTCCTCGGTTCATTTTGTTCAAAGCCTGGCTCATGAGTATAAGACGAACTTTTTCGACCGTTGGAATATTGCCTATAAAAAGGGCGAAGAGGTTTTCCCTTGCCAAAAGAATGAATTCGAGAAATTGGTGGATACCGGCGAAATAACCGATGAAACGATTATCTTCAATAACCTGCTCAACACCAAGACCGATTTTGAAAACAAATGGCAGCTTCCTTACCACCAAAGCTGGCATAAAAATGTGAGGTCTGCGCACACTTCCTTCAATTCTGTTTTGTAATTCTCTTAATGTACATCTTCAATAATTCAATTTAATTAAACAGACTTAATTGATTGATTTTAAATAATTAATGAAATATTATTTTATTGATTAAAATTAAATTTTTGTCTGGCTTATGGTTAACTTTCCTAAGCCAGGGTGCTCAAATTTTTTAGAAGTTTGAAGTTTCTAAAAATTAAACCCAACTGCTCACCCATAAGTCACAAATTGAGTAAAATTTAAAAAGCAAACCTGCCACTCTGTCAGCTAAATATTTACCTTTGCCATTCTTTTTCAGATGAGCGAATTATATCAAAACGACACCCCTTTCGAACTTCAGCCAAAAGTAATTGACGAAACGAGGCAAGGTGAAACCCTTACCCTGGAGCGTCCTATTACCACACCGTCCAACGGCAAGAAGTTTTATATAGAAAGCTACGGCTGCCAGATGAACTTTGCCGATAGCGAGGTGGTGGCTTCCATCCTATCGAATGCCGGTTATGATTCCACCAACGAGTTTTTGGATGCCGACCTGATACTGATCAATACCTGCGCTATACGCGATAATGCCGAGCAGCGGGTACGCTTCAGGCTTCAACACCTGGGCAGCGTAAAAAAGAGGAAGAAGGGCGCCCTGATCGGTGTTTTAGGATGCATGGCGGAAAGATTGAAAGAGAAATTCCTGGAACAAGAGAAGCTGGTGGATATAGTAGCGGGACCCGATGCTTACCGCTCCCTGCCCTCGCTGGTTGACGAAGCAGAGACGGGACAAAAGGCAGTGAACGTTCTGCTATCACGCGAAGAAACTTATGCCGAGATAAATCCCGTACGCCTGAACACAAATGGAGTGACCGCCTTTATCAGCATCATGCGCGGCTGCGATAATATGTGCGCCTTCTGCGTGGTTCCTTATACCCGGGGCCGGGAAAGAAGCCGTGATTGGAAAAGCATTGTTGCCGAAGCCGCCGAACTATACGAAAAAGGCTATCGCGAAGTAACCCTTTTAGGACAGAACGTGGATTCGTATCGTTATTCGGATGACCCGACCCTGGTAGGCAAAAAGCTGATAGATGCAAAATACGATGAACGGGTTATCAACTTTGCCCGCCTGATGGAAAAGGTAGCACAAGTTGCGCCTGACCTTCGCGTACGGTTTAGCACTTCGCACCCTAAGGACATGACGGATGATGTGTTAGAAACCATGTCAAGATACCCCAACATCTGCAAATACGTTCACCTACCCGTTCAGTCGGGCAATTCGCGGGTGTTGGAAATGATGAACCGCACTTACGACCGGGAATGGTATATACAACGTATTGAGGCCATCCGCAGGATCGTTCCAGAAGCGGCTATATCAACCGATATCATCGCCGGCTTTTGTTCGGAAACGGAAGATGAACACCAGGATACATTGAGCATGATGGAATACGCTCAATATTCCATCGCTTATATGTTTACCTACAGTGAGCGTCCGGGAACGCTGGCGGCAAAAAAATATAAAGACGATATACCAGAAGAAGTAAAGAAGCGAAGGCTACAGGAGATCGTAGATAAACACAGGGGGATTTCTCTTGAACATAATAAAAGGGATATTGGAAAAACCTTTGAAGTGTTAGTAGAAGGAACATCTACCCGGAGCGAGGAAAACTTGTTTGGCAGGAATACCCAAAATAAGGTAATTGTATTTCCGAAAGGCGATTTGAAATCCGGCATGTATGTGCAGGTGAAAGTGACCGATTGCACTTCGGGGACTTTAATAGGAAGCGTAGTCACAGGATAGAACGCTGATCAATTATGATTTTCTATGATTGATTATGATTAAATGCGAGGATTAATAAAGCAGGAACGGAGATCATGGAAATACAAAGCATTAAAAACAGGTTCGGAATCATTGGCAACTCTCCTGCCCTTCATCATGCTATCAGCATAGCCGAGCGGGTGGCCCCTACCAACCTGACGGTGCTTATTACCGGCGAAAGTGGGGTGGGTAAGGAAGTCTTCTCCCACATCATTCACCAGCTTAGCACGCGTAAACATAACCCATTCATTGCCGTTAACTGTGGCGCTATACCTGAAGGAACGATTGATTCGGAATTATTCGGACACGAAAAAGGGTCGTTCACGGGTGCAAACGATGCACGTAAGGGATACTTCGAAACTGTGAATGGCGGCACCATCTTTTTGGATGAAGTGGGCGAATTGCCGCACGGCACCCAGGCACGTTTGCTGCGGGTACTGGAAACGGGCGAGTACATTCGCGTAGGTTCATCAAAAGTGATAAAGACGGACGTAAGAGTAATAACCGCTACCAACGTAAACCTACAGGAAGCAGTACGCGCCGGTAAATTCCGCGAAGACCTTTATTACCGGCTTTCTACTGTACCCATATACATCCCGCCTTTGCGCGAACGGGGGGAAGATATTTATTTCCTGTTCCGCAAATTCTGTATTGACTTCTCGGAAAAGAACAAAATACCACCCGTCAAGCTGACAGATGATGCCAAAGAGCTTATTCTTAAATACCCCTGGCCCGGCAACGTGCGCCAGTTGAAGAATGTGGCGGAGCAGGTTTCCATTCTTGCACGAGATAAGGATGTATCGGCGCAGGAGCTGAAACAAATTGTTCCCGACATTACAGACAACCGACTGCCTGCTTTAGCAGAAGCTAAATACCAAAGCGGGGGAAGCGGCTTTACGGAAAGGGAAATCCTCTACAAACTTATTTTCGACCTCAAAAAAGACCTGGGCGACCTGAAACAGTTTGTATATGATATTACCAGCCACCGGGTAAACGGCGATTCCGCTCAAAATTTCAGAGAGCCGGTACTGAGCAATACAAATGCTGAAAAGCCGTTGATCATCGCGCAGCCAAGCAACAGCCAGACAATGGTTTTGCAGGACAAGAAAAATTATGAGGACGAAACCGAAACGATTGAAGAATCGCTTTCCATTGCCGATAAAGAACGCGAACTTATTATCAGGGCGCTGAAAAAGCACCGCAATAAACGCAAAGATGCGGCAGCCGATTTAGGAATTTCGGAGAGAACACTCTACCGGAAGATCAAGGAATACAATATTGAGATATAGTAAGCTTCTGCAATCGGCATTCCATTTTTCAGAAATGTTAAAAGCCTTAGCGCAATTACCCGGCAAGGGAAGTGATAGTATCTGTGATAACTTTAAATCCTTCGATGGTGCTGGGCTTGCTTAAATATTTCTCCGCGCCTGCATTCAAACAGAACTCAATGTCATCGGTAGAGGAAGATGTGGTTAGTACCATGACCGGTATGGTTTTAAAAGAGTGATGACCTTTTAATAACTTTAAAACATCCCTCCCATGCATCTTTGGCAGGTTTAAATCAAGCACGATGATATTTGGCAGGCTGCCACATTTTTCGAGCCACGAAATTACCTTATCGCCCGTGCTAACGACATCCATTTGGCACGATATTTTATTATCTTGGAATGCTTGCTTTAGCAAATCTACATCGTCCTCGTCGTCTTCGACTAACAGGACATGAAAAGGATTGTTCATTTTTGTAAAAGTAAGATTATTAATCTATCAGCAATATAATGCCGCAGAAGAAAATTACTACAACCCAATCATCCTCCCCCGCATATATTGTGGGTATCGGCGCATCGGCAGGAGGGCTGGAAGCCATCAGTACCCTGTTTGACAATATGCCGGATAATACCGGCTTTGCATTCATCATTATACAGCATCTTTCACCCGACCATAAAAGCCTGATGGTCGATCTGCTTTCGAAGCATACCGCTATGCCCGTTATAGAAGCCGAAGATGCTATGGCACTAAAGCCTAATTGCATGTATGTTATTCCCAGCAAAAGTTTCATGACCGTAGAGGGAGGCAAACTACATCTGCAGGAAAAAGTAAAAAGCAAAATGCCTAATAATGCGATCGATATATTTTTTGAATCGCTGGCAGAGGAAAATGGTAAACAGGCAATAGGAATTGTTTTATCGGGAACAGGAAGCGATGGAAGTAAAGGAATTGAAGCTATCAGGAAACATGGAGGGGTAGTAGTAGTGCAAGATCCTTTGACAGCCGCTTTTGATGGAATGCCTAACAGCGCCCTGGCAACCGGCACAGCAGACCTGACAGCTTCGCCGGATACGCTTGCCGATGAATTGATCGAGTTTTTGAATGAATCGCCTGATATGAACAGGTTCCATGAACAGAATAAACAGGCGGAATTCATTATGCGTGACCTGCTGTTGAAAATACGGGATAGCACCGGTTTGAATTTCAGCTATTACAAACGCCCCACTTTGTACCGGCGGCTGGCAAAGCGTATGAGCGAACTGGCTATTACCGATATACGGGATTATGTAACCTACCTGGACACTCATCAGCAGGAATTGGAAATCATCAGTAAAGAATTTTTAATTAACGTAAGCAGCTTTTTCCGCAACCCGGAAGCATTTGAAGCCTTACGCACCCAGGTAATTCCCACCCTGATTAAAAATAAAAAAACGGATGATTCAGCAAAAATATGGAGCGTTGCATGCAGTACCGGGGAAGAAGTATATTCCCTGGCCATTCTTTTTAAAGAGTATCTCGCTAAAAACAACCTACCGGATTTTAATGTAAAAATATTTGCCACAGATATTGACAAAGATGCATTGGAAACGGCATCGCGGGGGGTATATTCAAAGAATATTGTAGCGGATGTGCCGGCCGGCTTGCTTGCCCGATATTTTGTACCGGAAGGCAATACGTACAAGATACATCCGGACATACGAAAAATGGTGGTCTTCTCTTACCATGATATTTTGAAGGATCCACCCTTCAGCCGTGTGGACCTTGTGAGCTGCCGGAATATGCTTATTTACATCCATCCAGAAAAACAAAAAGAAATTCTGAGAAAACTGCATTTCGCCCTGAATGTAGACGGGTACCTTTTCCTGGGCCCCAGCGAGAATATCGGCCTTATGAAAAATGCCATACAGGAAATTGACAAGAAGTGGAAAATATACAGAATAATAACTCGGCAGGCGCTGGAAGAGCATAACAGCATTTTTGCACCACTTGAAAAACGCAGTATTGCATTGCCACAACAAAAAATAAAAAATGCCTTTCAGCACATTTCTGAATTGTTCATCAATACGCTTTTGGAAGATCGCAAATACGGCGGCATTTTCATTACCCAGGAATTTGAGGTGAAACAGGCTGTAGGCAATTACAAAAACTTCATCGATTTTCCCGAAGCAGGCTTCAACTTTAATTTATTAAAGCTGGTAAAACCTGACCTGGCTATTGCCTTAGGTGTAGCCGTTCGTAAAGCCATCAAGAATAACGATAAGGTGGTGATGAAGGGAGTAAAGGTGCGGGATAACGATAAAGAGAAAAACATAACCGTTATCGTAAAGCCCCACCTCGGACAAAAAGACTATGCACAAATGTTTCTATTTGTTGTGCTATGCGAAGAAGATGAACAAGAGGTAAAAAAAGCGCCTTTAACGGCAGGTAGTTTTGAATCGGAAGAACGTGTAGCCGACCTGGAAAAAGAGTTAGCAGAAACCCGTGCCAACCTACAGGCGGTTATTGAGGAGGTGGAAACCAGCAATGAGGAACTGATAAGCAGCAACGAAGAAATGATCTCCACGAACGAGGAGTTGCAAAGCACGAACGAGGAATTGCAGTCACTCAACGAGGAATTACATACAGTTAGCGCAGAACATCAGCTGAAAATTAAAGAATTGAGTGAACTCAATGACGATCTCAACAATTATTTCCGCAACAGCAATGTGGGACAGATATTAATTGACCGCAAACTTATTATCCGCCGGTTTACCCCGGCCGTTACCCGGATGATCAATTTAATTGATTCGGATATTAACCGTTCCATTCTTGACATTACCACTAAAATGCAAGGCGTTGATTTTGTGCAGTTGATTAAAGAGGTAATGGAGAGCGAAGAAAGTATTGAAATGGAGATCACATTAAATAATGTATCTACTTTTCTGATGCGTGTAAGCCCCTACATCCGCCAGGACAGCAGCATAGATGGCGTGGTGGTGAATTTTATAGATATCACAGAGGTAAAAAAGCTGCATAGCATGATGAAGGCGGTTTTTGACAGTTCTGCCAGCGCCATTAATGTAAAACGCACCATCAGAGACGATAACAACGAGATTGTGGATTTCGAATATATAACAGCCAACAGTTCGCAGGAAAAATTTCTAAATATCCCTCCCGGTTCCCTTGCGGGCAAACGATTAAGTACATTAACCGTTAAACATGACCATGTAGTACGCTTTAAACAGGTGGTGGAAACGGGAGAATTACAGCAATATGACTGGTACGACGAGGAGAACGACAAATGGTATGAAATTGTGCTGACAAAAATGATGGACGGCCTGGTAACTACTGCTACCGACATAACCGATAAAAAGAAAGCTGCCGATCTGATTTCGCAAAGTTATGCTGATTTAAAAGCTACTTCGGGCAAGCTTGCCGCCAGCAACACGAAGCTGGAAAGATCGAATATGGATTTACTGCAATTTGCTTCGGTCGCATCCCATGACCTGAAAGAGCCATTGCGTAAAATTGAAACTTTCGGCAATCTGCTGCATGCCAAAGCAAAAGACCGCTTTGAAAACGGCGATTTGATCTATCTTGAAAAGATCATCAAATCATCCAGCCGGATGAAAACCCTGATTGAAGATGTGTTGACCCTTTCCAAGTTGTCGAATGAACAGCTGGCTACTCAAAAAGTGGATTTAAATAAAACCCTTGAACGCATTAAAGACGACCTGGAAATTACTATCAAAGAAAAAAATGCAGAAGTGACTATCGGCAAGCTTCCTATAGTAAAGGCGGTGCCCGGCCAAATGCACCAGCTTTTTCAAAATCTTATCAGTAATGCTTTAAAGTTTAACGACCGAAAGCAGCCGGTAGTAAGCATTGCCCAAAAGGACATACCTGAAAAAATACTTGCCGAATTTAAAATAAATGCGGCCTCCTATCATTGCATCAGCATAAAAGATAATGGCATAGGTTTCGAAGATGAGTTTAAAGAAAAAATCTTCGGCATTTTTCAGCGTCTTCATGGCAGTCAGTATAACGGTACGGGAATAGGACTGGCTATCTGCAAAAAAATTGTAGAAACCCATCACGGATTTTTATTCGCCGAAGCAAAGCTGCATGAAGGAGCAGAATTTATCGTTATTTTACCTGCCTGAGCACAATATTTTATAGTTTATAAAGTTATCTTTCGCCCCGGTTTTAGCACTTGGGCGCCAGGCATTTGTCATGTCGAATATTTTAGTAAAAGTGGATTGTAAATTAAACAAAAAATACAGTTGAAAAAGTCAGGTATTCATTTTTTATTAGTGATTATCAGTTGCCTGCTGCTAACAACGGAAGGCTGCAAAGTATATTCCTTTACCGGGGCAAATATCCCATTAGATATTCATACCTTCTCCGTAGACCTTTTTCAAAACAGGGCGAACAACGGCCCTGCCTCTTTGCCACAAACATTTACCGATAAGCTCAAATTCAAATTTCAGACGGAAGGCAATTTAAAGCAGGTACCCAACGAAGGCGACTTGCAATTTAAGGGGGCGATCACAGGCTATACTTTTACCAGCGATGCACCAATGGCAGGCGCTACCAGCGGCTTGAACAAGCTGACCGTTACGGTACAGGTAGAGTTTGTGAATACCAAGGATGAAAAGGATAAATGGACAGAAAGCTTTTCGCGCTATGCCCAGTATTCTTCGTCCGATAACCTCTCTACAGTGGAAGACCAGCTGATAGCAGGCATCAATACACAATTAGTAGATGATATTTTTCAAAAAGCATTGGTGAAATGGTAAATTCGCTGTCCGCATTTATATGTTAGAACAAGTAACCAAACAGAATTTCCAGCAACTACTTGACCGATTTACTACCGGTGAGCTGGAAAACCTATTGGAAAAATTCCCTTATTTCAGGCAGGCGCATGTGCTACTCGCAAAAAAATATCAACAGGAAAACAATCCCAAATTCGACCAGCAGCTGCAGTTAGCCGCCATCTATATACAAGACCGGGAAATGCTTTTCGATCTATTCAATGAGAAGGATCCTGATTCACCTATAAGTACTCCCGGATTTAAAAAACTGGTGGAAGAAATCCAGCAGCAGGCAAATGCGATTCAGCAGGAAGAGCCTGTCCGTACAGAACCTGGAATTGAGGAGGAAATAGTTGCTGTTCAGGAGAAAGCCGAAGAAATCAGCGAAGAAGTTTCTTTCGCTGCTGAAGAGGAAATTGTACCGGCAGAACTTTCATTGACGCCTACCATTCAAGAAGAAGAAAAAGAAACATTCTCAACACATGAACCTCATACATTCGATGATTGGTTAAAGGCATTCGGGCAGTCGGGCACAGTTGAAGTTAAACAGGAAGAGGAGCCAGAAGTTACGGAAACTGTGGCCGAGGGTGACGAACTGGACAAACTCATCATGGAAAGTGTGTCCAGCGATTACCTGCATAATTTGGTGGAGGAGGAAACCCATTATTCAAAGGGGCTGGACAAGTTTATTGAGGAACAAATACAAAAGCATAAGCATGAAATAGTGACAAAACCGGCGCCTGAGAATGAGTTGGATGCCGAATTGATCACTGAAACCATGGCAAAAGTGTATGAAATGCAAAAGAAGTACTCACGGGCCATAAAAGCATATGAAATACTGGCTTTGAAAATTCCGGAAAAAAATGATTTCTTTGCCGCCCGAATTAATTATCTTAAAAATATCATTTAACAATGTACACCTTTATAACCTTACTTATTATCCTTGATTGCGTATTGCTTGGAGCAATCGTTCTTATTCAAAATCCTAAAGGCGGGGGCCTAAGCGCTTCATTTGGTGGTGTAGGCCAGCAACTATTAGGAGCAAGGCGCTCGACAGACGTGGTAGAGAAGCTTACCTGGGGTTTTGCCGTTGGCTTGATCGTTCTTTGCCTCAGCACTGCCTTCTTTGTTGACAAACGGGTAAGCAGCAAAAAGGATGCAACAAAGTCGGAAATTGAGAATAATCTGTCAAAACAGCCTTTTCAACAAACTCCGCCACCTGTTCAACAGCCTGTGCAAACAGAACCGGGCCCACAGCCTCAGCCACCAGCTAATTAACATACATTCAATTATAATGGAAAAGACCGCTCATATTGCGATATGAACGGTCTTTTTTGTTATCCACAGCCTCAATCCAGGGAAACGGTACATAATTTGTATTTTGCATGACATGTTTGCTTCTAAAAATACTCCTGCTAAAAACTACCTTATGAGCTTAGATACCAGCACCCTGAGTTACAGTGATTTTCTTGCCTTCCTGATGATATATGGGGCGGGGATGGATAATACCTTATCGGATGAAGAACTGGAATATATCCGTAAAAAAACCGGCATTCAGGATATTGACCGCATCAAAAACAGTATTAATAGCATATCGGACGCCGAAGCTTTGGAGATAATTGACGATTATAAAACAAGATATTTATCTACAGAAGAAAGCAAAGCCAAAGCAAGACACGACCTGGAAGAATTGCTCAAAACTCCGGGCGAACACAGCCAACTGGAAAAGGTGGTGGTGCACCTGATTGAGAAACTGATCTAAAGGCATTTTAACCGCAAAGAGCGCAAAGGATCGCAAAGGTTTTTGCCTTTCTTCGCGTTTCTTTGCGCTCTTTGCGGTTAAAATTTGCCCCTACTTATATCTCGGATGAAATTGCATGATGGTGCTGCGCAGATAATCCCGATCGAGATGGGTATATATTTCTGTAGTGGTGATTGAAGCGTGACCGAGCATTTCCTGCACCGCCCGCAAATCAGCGCCCCCCTCTATTAAATGTGTGGCGAATGAATGACGGAAAGTGTGGGGGGAGATTATTTTTTTCAAACCGATTTTTGTCGCGCAATCTTTAATCACCGTAAATACATACATGCGGGTAAGCCTCTTTCCCCTCCGGTTCAAAAACAAGATGTCCTCCTCCCCTTTTTGTACCGGCACATGCACCCGCACATCTTCTTTATACATCTTGATATACTTCACCGCCTGCGAGCCAATGGGCACTAAACGTTCCTTATCCCCTTTTCCTATCACTTTAATAAAATCAACATCTAAAAACAAGCTGGAAATCTTCAGATTCACCAGTTCACTTACCCGCAAACCACAGCCATATAACACTTCAAGCATGGTCCGGTTGCGCATTCCTTCCGGTGTGCTCAGGTCAATCACATCCATCAAAGCGTTTACTTCCTCGATAGAAAGCGTATCAGGCAATTTTCGTGAAAGCTTAGGCGCAGAAAGTAATTCAGACGGATCAATCGATACTAATTCCTCTATCAACAGATATTTATAAAAAGCTCGCACACCGGAGATAATACGCGCCTGCGAATGGGCATCAAAACCCAGTTCGCTGATTGCTTTTACAAAGCCCTCCAGGTGGCCAAGCTTTATTTCATCTACGTTCAATTGAAGCTTTTCCGTTTCGAGATAATTCCACAACTTATTGACATCGCGCAGGTACGCCTCGACTGAGTTGGGCGAAAGAGATTTCTCTAACTGCAGGTAACTTTTAAACCCTTTGATGTAGCTGTTCCAGTTCATTTAAAATTTACAGAGTACGAATTACGAAATACCAATTATCAATTGCAACTTTGGGCTATGAGTAAAAAGAAAATAGTCATCATTAACGGTCCCAACCTGAACCTGGTAGGGAAACGCGAACCCGATATATACGGCAATATAAGCTTTGATGAATTCCTTTCCGATGTAAAAGAAGTTTATAGCGATGAATTAGAAATAAGCTATTATCAATCCAACGTGGAGGGCGAACTCATCAACAAGATACAGGAAGTTGGATTCACTTATCATGGCATTATTCTGAATGCAGGAGGATACACCCACACCAGTGTAGCCCTGCGCGATGCAGTAGCTGCCATAAAAACACCGGTAATAGAAGTACATATCAGCAATCCGCATTCGCGCGAAGAGTTCCGGCATACCTCGTATATCAGCAGTGTGGCGAAAGGTATAATTGCGGGTTTTGGGATGGAGAGTTATGTATTGGCTTTGGATAGTTTTCTATAATAGACCCCGGATTTGTCATGTCGAACGATAGTGAGACATCTTAATGTTCATTTAGCGCTTCAGGTGCTATTAAGATTCCTCGCTATCGCTCGGAATGACAAAAAGACGATTACCGTTCCAATCCCCCTAAACGTGTATATTTCTTATACAAGGTAGTAATGGATTTCATGATCTCGTAATCAGACTCATGCTTCAGGAAATCGAGCGGCAGATTGCAGAAATCAATAAAATCGTCATAGTGATCTTCCGGTAAATCTATCAGCTGCTTTTCGTTATAATAATTCAACAGTTCCCTGAAAACTTTTCGCCGGTCATCTTCAATGATCTGCTTTCTCAACTTCTGTTTTTCCTTAACCCGTGCGCTTAACATTTCATATAACGCGCTTATAGTGCTGGTAAAAGGATTGATCTTCGGAGTTTCTAATTCTTTAGGAGTCATACCCAGCCGCTTTCTTTCTTCTTCTATTTTTTCGAGGGATTTAGGCGCTTTGATAATTACGTCATGATTCAATCCGGTGGAGAACGGGTCAATAATAAAATTGAGAACATATTCATTTTTAGAAATAGAATCTGCTACCGAAAATTTAAGGCTGCGGTATCCGGGATAAAAGAGAAAAAAAGGATCCTCCTTAGCAATTTTTGCTTCTACATAACCTTTTGCATCCGTGATTATGTTAGCGCTGGATTTGGGGTTAATAATACTGGCTCCGGCTATCGGCTTTTTGGTATAGGCGTCTGTTACTGTTACTTTAATAACCACACTATCCTTTTGAGAAAACGAAAGGAAAACAGAACAACAAAACATTAGTAAGAGCAATGTTCTCACAAACCTCATGCAACGAATATAACCAACATTTAAAGTGACGAATTACATATGAATAAATAGAAAGTTCGAGATACGGTGAACTGTTTTATATCACTTTAACAGACTGGGAGAACGTATTTAAAGGATGTTTAGTATTTGTGATTTCCCAAATTCTTAACCACAGAGGAGAATCCAGAGAAATACAAATAGAGGACCACAGAGGATTCGCGATTGTATTCTCTGTGGCTCTCCTGAATTTTCTCTGCATTTTTTCTCTGTGGTTACTGTATTTGACACATCTCATAAACTATCCAGAAACCGATGTATCGCCTCGTACACTTTTTTCAAATCATCTTCTGAAATACAATAGGGCGGCAAAATGTAAATCACGTTCCCTAACGGACGGAGAATGATTTTTTGCTCTAAAAAAAAACAGTAGGCTTTATCGCGGATATTATTCAGGTAACCACTTTGCTCTTCTGTTTTTATTTCTATTGCAATGATAGTTCCGCGATGCCTTACTTCCACTACTTTAGAATGAATTCCAACCCCTGCTGCAAATTCTGAATGACATTTTCCTATTTGCGCTATTCGTTCAAACGTATTTTCCGTTTCAAATAATTCAAGGCTGGCAATACCGGCAGCACAGCCAATAGGATTAGCAGCATAGCTATGTCCATGAAAAAACATTCTTGTCTTCTCTTCAGATAGAAATGCTTCAAAAATTTCTCCCGTACAGGTAGTAGCCGCAAAAGGAAGAAACCCTCCGGTAATCCCTTTAGACAGGCAGATAATATCCGGTTTATGCTCACAATAATCTGTAGCCAGAAACTTACCCGTGCGACCGAAACCGGTCATTACTTCATCGGCAATAGTTATAATACTCTTGCTTTTGCAAATAGAAATTAATTCATCCAGCACCTTCTCTGAATACATCAACATACCTGACGAGCCAAGCACCAGGGGTTCAAAAATGAAAGCGGCAACAAAAGAATTAGTAACAAGAGAGCGCAATTGCTCAATCGTTTTTTCTTCTCTGCCCTTTACCGGCGTATCTATAAACTCCACATCAAATAGTAAAGGGTGAAATGGCGCGGTAAAAACGCCTCTTGCGCTCACACCCATAGCCCCAAACGTATCACCATGATAAGCATCTCTGAATGCAACAATTTTCGTCCTTTCTTCTTCCTTGTTTCTCCAATACTGCAAAGCCATCTTAATACCTACCTCCACAGCCGTTGAACCGTTATCGGAATAAAAGACCTTTGAGTGATATGGAATACGCTGCAATAACTTCTCCGCCAGTTTCACCGCCGGCTCATGTGTAAAGCCTGCAAAGATGACGTGCTCCAATTTTAATGCCTGCTCATAAATTTTTGCAGCTATATGCGGGTGGGCGTGTCCATGAATATTTGTCCACCAACTCGACACAGCATCTAAATATTCGTTTCCGTCTTCATCATACAAATAACTCCCCTTACCACTAACAATTGGAATAGGCAAAGACGCTGTATGCATCTGTGTGTACGGATGCCAGATAAGATCTTTATCACCTTGCTGAATTTTCGATTTCACAGTTGAAACTTTTGTGATAGTGAAACTCTCATTTTCTCTGCTTGCTCTTTCACAAATTCCTTATTGATATGCTGCGCTTCATCAATCCTGCCAAGCACAGGGATTTTTCCAAAATGTTGAATAATCTCTTCGTTATCGAAAAAGTTTTGTCCGTTAAAGATCATTCCAAGTAAATGGACACCTCTTTGCTTTAATAATTCAATACTGAGCAATGTATGGTTAATACTGCCCAGATAATTCCTGACCACTAATACCACCGAAGCATCGAATTGTTTCACTAAATCAATTACCAGTGAATCATTGTTTAGGGGCACCATTAAGCCACCGGCAGACTCTATTACTAATGCTGAATTGGGAATGCTGAATGCTGAATTTGAAATCACACTTTTCTCCATCCTGGCAGCGTAATGGGGAGATGAGGCCGTTTTAAAACGATAAGTTTCGGTATGGGTGTTTGAAGTTGGGTTGGAGATAAGCGATTGAACAACTTGCGTATCGCTGTTATCGAGGTTACCACATTGAATGGGCTTCCAGTAATCCGCTTGCAGGGCTTCGACTAAAACAGCGGATGCCAGTGTTTTGCCCACACCGGTTCCGATGCCTGCTACAAAAATTCGTTTAGGTAATGGCTGCATTAAAGCGAATTGATTACAGTGGCAAGTTTAATCACTTCTTCTTCTGTATTAAAACTGTGGAGACAAATTCTTATCCGCTCTTTGCCTTTCGCCACTGTGGGATACACAATTGGCCTTACATCCAGGCCCGATTGCTGAATTTGTTGGGCAAATTGCTTTACGTTTTCATTTCCTGCAACCAGAATAGATTGAATGGGGCTGCTACTTTCAATTAGTGAAAGTTTTGGATTGTGCCTGAACTGCTTTTTAAAAAGTGCAATGAGTTGAAAGATTTTTTCCCGCCTTTCTTCCGTCACCTGCAAATACTCATGCGCACATCGAATAGCCGCTAAGGAATGAAACGGCAATGCCGTAGAAAAGATAAAAGGGCGGCAATAATTGATCAGAAAGTTTTTCAAATCCTCAGAGCATAATATTACGGCGCCATGTGCGCCCATTGCCTTGCCGAAAGTATTTACCCGAGCTACGCAATTTTTTTCCAATTGTAATTCGGCTATTCTACCTCGTCCTGCCTTACCGAAAACACCGGTGGCATGGGCTTCATCTACGATTAAGCCCGCATCGTACTTTTTGCATAAAGCAGCTATCTCTTTTAGCGGGGCAAAGTCCCCATCCATAGAATAGACCGACTCAACAACCACATATTTTAAACCGACAGATGAAGTGAGCCGCTCTTCAAGTTCCACGAGGTTATTATGGGCAAAAGAAACCGAGTTTGCTTTGCCGCTTCTCATCCCATCATGGATAGAGGCATGAACCAACTCATCATATATAATCGCATCACCTCTATACGGCAAAGCAGAAAGCAAACCATAGTTTGCATCGAAACCCGAATTAATTAAAAGCGCCGATTCAGAGCCGTAAAATTCAGCCAGGAATTTTTCAAGCGATTCAGCATATTCATTATTGCCGGAGAGCAGGCGCGAACCAGTGCTGCCGATATATTCCAAACCATTAACCGCCAGCTCCAGTTCTATTCGTTGTCTTAATTTAATATTCCGGGCAAGGCCCAGATAGTCATTGGAGTAAAAATCTATTAAGCCTTTTACTATGCGGAGAGAACGAAAATTATTTTCTTCTTTACGTTGTTTAAGTTTGCCCTGTATGTATTGCTGAATGGAGTGGCTCATGGATTACAGTACGCATTGTTAATAGCTGCTCAGGTTCGACCCTGAAGGGCAATGCTGTTAAGTTAAGGAAACTCTATTCTAAAAGATGAGGCTAAACATGCAACAGTCCCGTTCGCCTCACCCCGTCTTCCCTGCCTGCCGACAGGCAGGGCTTCGCTTGACACCCCTCTCCACTACGTGAAGAAGGGAAAGTGGATACCCCTTCGGGGTCATAGCTTCCTATTTTATGATCGTATTAGATTAATTAACTGCAATCTCTTCTTTCTTCTTTTCTTCCTTAAAAGATTCCCTCGGTTTTAAACCAAGCAATTCAAACATTTCTTTATCGGCATCGAAATCGGGATTAGGCGTAGTAAGCAATTTTTCACCGGTAAAAATAGAGTTGGCACCCGCCATAAAACACAGCGCCTGCTGTTCGTAACTCATTTCATTTCTTCCGGCAGAAAGGCGAACCATTGCTTTGGGCATCACAATACGGGCGGTAGCTATCATGCGCACCATTTCCCACACTTTCACTCTTTCCCTACCTTCCATCGGGGTTCCTTTTACAGCCACTAACGCATTTACAGGTACTGATTCGGGATGTTGATTCCTGGTTGCCAAAGTGTGGAGCAATTTTATCCGGTCGTCATCGCTTTCGCCCATACCAATAATGCCGCCGCAACAAACACTTACACCGGCCTTCTCAACGTTGTCAAGTGTTTTCAAACGCTCATCATAAGTACGGGTAGTAATAATATCATCATAGTACTCATTCGAAGTATCGAGGTTGTGGTTGTAGGCATACAAACCGGCTTCTTTCAGGCGCTTTGCCTGGTCTTCCGTCAACATGCCCAATGTGCAGCAAACTTCCAGGCCCAGCGAGTTAACGCCCTTTACCATATCTATCACCTTATCAAAATCCGAATTGTCGCGCACGTTGCGCCATGCAGCACCCATACAAAAGCGGGTGGAGCCGCCGTTTTTTGCATCCAACGCCTTACCGATTACATCTTCATAACCCATCAATTTATGAGCATCTACTCCGGTATTATAACGTGCCGCCTGCGGACAATAGGCGCAATCCTCCGAGCAGCCACCGGTCTTTACCGATAACAACGTACATACTTGCACCTCGCCGGTTGCCTGATACTTTTTGTGCAGCGTTGCCGCGCGATAAATCAATTCCAAAACCGGAGAAGAATATATTTCGCGGATTTCATCAATCGTCCAATTACTACGGATGTCTTGTGTCATAATTTCAATTATTGAGAACAAATATAACTGCTGCAATCAAATTTACTGAGTTACAGGCATGGAAGAAAGCAAAAATCCGGCAATTGCCCTATGCCCAGCTTCCGAAAAGTGAATTTCATCGGCAAAAAGGTATAAAGATTTAGGATTTTGCTGTTTGCTTAAATAATCTATAGCATCTGAAAACCCGATTTGATGCTGATTGCAAAAATCCTTTACCAATGTTTGCGGAATCCTGTTTGCTCTATCTCTACCAACTATTTGAGAACGATAAGGAATTATCACCGTATTAAACTTTATTCTGTTTGTCTTACAAATGGAATCGCATTGCCGGACATAGTTCATAGACTCAGTAAAATGCGGGTCCTCGCTTTTATAAAATTGCAAGTCGTAATGGAAATACCGGTTCGCATTCTGAAAAGCAATTAGCCTCAACAGTTTATAAGTAGCATAATGGCTGTGTAAAAAAGAGGTTACCCGGCCTATTAAGTTTTTTCTTCCCATTACCGGCAGATCTTTCGTCTTCGCTTTGCCGTACACATCATTCAGGCAAAGAAATATCGTTACAGATCCGATACCCGAATCTCCTTTACTTACTTCAGACTTCACCACATTCAAATAATCATCCGTAGAATAACCAATAAGCGAGTAATTGATAAGCGAACAAGCTGTTTGCTTCTCTGCAGAAACAATCGAAGCAAACGTGGCACTATCTTCTACACCCACCCCCTCCGTTACCGAATCACCTATATAAAGACATTTCTTTTTCTTGCTACCGGCACCTGCATTTTTTCTACCGCCAAATTCATCCGTATGGAAATTTTTGCCCCAAACCGTACCGCTTGCATTCGCTTTTAAGCCGTCTGAGTTGAAATATTTATTCTCTACTATCAGCGACCTATCGAAACTGCGGTTATATACTTTATTCAAAATAGCACGCGACAACACTTCTATAACTACTAATAGAACAATAATTGTCAACAGGTTAATCAGAAGCACTCTCCATGCACCGTTTTTCATCCGAAATATTTTGCTGCTATATAAACGAATATGAATTGTACGATCATCATTCCGTCTAAACTTAAATAATACCAGTTATCCGGGGTTTCTTCGTTCACCGGCTGAATACAAATAATAGATAACAGGACAGATAGATTTACAGCCAGCATATTGGAAAGCGATATATCAAAAAATAAAAACTGGGCGAGATTAATCAGTAGCAGTAACATTAAAATACCTTGTGCAAATAGTTTGGTATTTGAAATACCCATTGCCAACGGAAGTGTTTTAAGGTTATGCTCTCTGTCGCCTGTCATATCTTTAATCTCAAATACCATCGTTAAAGCGAGAATAAAAAGGAACCTTCGCAGTAACAAAAACACCATCATATCCGTAGTAACCGGAGCATACGCCAGGGGTACTATTACCGTAGTTACCGACCACACCAGTGCTACAAAAAAGGTTTTCACTAATCCCAAATCGCGCAGCTTGATCTTTGGCCTGGTAAACGGAATTTCAACAAAACCATAGAAGGCGGTAATAGCTGCCAGGAGAAGGACAATCATCTTAACGTTTCCTTCCAGTGTAAAGAAAAACACTACGCTTGCTATCAAAGATATAAGCAGAATATTTTTAGCCAATTGAGGATTTTCTGCCGCCCAATTACGATGTGCGGTATGATAATTTACTCCCGCCGGACTTTTGACTTTAAGATAGGAATAAGTGAAAATGGTAGAGAAAAAGATAAACCAGCAACTTTTATCAAAATAAACCGTATCCGATACAGTAAGTTGGTTGGTAAAAGTCAACGCAATAGCGCAAACACCTATAAAAATGTTGGAGTACAAAAATACATCAGCAGTTTTTTTTATTAGTTTCACTGTCGCAAGATAATTCAGCTTTAATTAACCCATGTACAATATCTGAATAAAAAAGCCATATGGTCAAAAGTATAAGAGAATATGAAAACCTTCACATTGCCCTGTGGCTATTGAAAGATATGTGCTGGGTAACAGAATTTCGCATTGGAGGTATGATCATGATCATACCTACCCTTTTTGTAGCTATTCATATTACTTATAAATCAAGAAAGGATATTGCCGACCTGTTTCACAACATAGCCATATGCCTATGGATAAGCGCCAATGGCACGTGGATGACCGGTGAATTTTTCTTTACCGATAAAGCAACTGATACGAATGCGCTGCGTCCTTACGCTACTATTTTCTTTATTTTGGGAATCATTGTTGTTGCTATTTATTACGCCTACCATTTCCCGAAAAGAAAATCGTTGGATGAACACGATTCTGAAGTTGAACTTGCAGATAAACCCAATGTTCTCTTAAACTGATTTAGCGTTAATAAAAGACCATTGCCCGTGTTACACACCGGCGCTCATCTGCACAAAATATTGATAGAAGTAAGGCAGCGTCTCAATTCCTTTGTAATAATTGAACAAACCGTATTTCTCATTCGGCGAGTGGATAGCATCGCTATCTAAACCAAAACCAAACAGCACTGATTTAACACCCAGCACTTTTTCGAACATAGTAACAATGGGAATGCTACCACCGGTCCTTAACGGAATTGGCATTTTACCAAAAGTCTTCTCCATCGCTTTTGCGGCTGCCTTATACGCCACGGAATCGGTTGGGGTAACTGCCGCTTCGCCTCCATGATGAGGAATTACTTTCACCGTTACATAAGGCGGCGCTATCTTCTTGAAGTGCTCTTCGAACAGCTTCATCATTTTATCGCTTTTCTGGTTCGGCACCAGGCGCAGAGATATTTTTGCATACGCTTTAGATGCAAGAACCGTCTTTGCACCTTGGCCGGTGTAACCTCCCCAAATACCGTTCACGTCCAACGTGGGACGGATAGAAACTCTTTCGAGCGTGGAGTAGCCCTTTTCTCCCAACACTTCATCAATACCCAGGTGTTCTTTGTATTCATCCAAACTGAAAGGCGCCCTTGCCATTTGGTCGCGCTCTTCTTTAGATACCTCTTGTATATCATCGTAAAAGCCCGGTATATTGACTCTTCTGTCTTTGTCATGCAAAGAGGAAATCATATCGCAAAGGATGTTGATGGGATTAGCCACCGCGCCGCCGTACACGCCACTATGTAAATCGCGGTTAGGGCCGGTTACCTCTACTTCCAAATACGCCAAACCACGAAGGCCGGTAGTAATAGAAGGCACATCATTTGCTATCATCGAAGTATCGGAAATAAGAACGACATCCGATTTTAATTTCTCTTTGTTGGCTATCGCAAACGCTTCCAGGTTTACTGACCCTACTTCTTCTTCTCCTTCAATCATAAATTTTACGTTGCACGGCAGCACGTTATTTTTCACCATCATCTCGAACGCCTTTACGTGCATATACATCTGTCCTTTATCATCGCATGAGCCGCGCGCATAAATATTCCCGTCTTTGACCACCGGTTCAAAAGGCGGTGAGTTCCATAACTCATACGGGTCGGCAGGCTGCACATCATAATGACCATACACCAAAACGGTTGGCATTCGGCTATCTATTATTTTTTCGCCATACACTATCGGATACCCTTTAGTGGTGCAAACCTCCGCTTTATCCACTCCCGCTTTAATTAATTGTTCCTTCACAAATTCAGCCGCGCGGTTCACATCTGCTGCAAATTTTTCATCGGCGCTTACCGATGGTATCTTTAAAAGGTCAAGCAGTTCGTTCAGAAATCGCTCTTTATTCGCCTCGAGGTAAGGTTTCAGTTTTTCCATGTTTAGTTGTTGTGGGAGCGAAAATAATAATTTGAGAATATGGGCAGCCTGATAATATAACTATATGGTTATGAGCTTGTTTTGTCAGATTCAGCATTAAAACCCAGCCAGAAAGTGGGTATTATAAATTAAATCTCTATATTCGCCGCCCCAAAACCACACTACTATGTCAGGACACAGATTAGTAATTTTGGTTGGCGCATTATTTATTCTTTCTGCACTTTCAGTAAGCGCACAAGAACGCCTTCCACAATTCTTAGAGCACACTGTAAAAACCGGTGAAACACTCAACAGCATTACATCACGCTACAGCGTTAATGCTAAAGATTTCCTTATGCTGAACGACTTCCCGGAAACCATCAAATTAAAGCCCGGTCAAAAGGTGTTGATCCGCGAATTGAAGGAAGGGGAAAGACCGGAAAAAGAAATGATGGCCGAAAGCAAACCTATGATTTCCGAAAAGCCATCTACCGCTGCCAAGCAAAAGATGCAGGAACAGCCGATAGAAAGAAGCGCTCCGATGTCATCCGGCAGATCGGTTGAGGGACCGGGAGGAGTGATGTATAAAATATCCGATACCGGTTATCATACGGTAGAGAGAGGACAAACCTTCTATCGTATCTCGCTCGTATATGGCATATCTACCGATGAATTGAAACAGTTGAACAATCTGCCCAATACCACTGTTTCCGTAGGACAAAAACTTAGGGTTTCCAAATAGCCCCAAGTTTCAAGTTTCAGGTTTCAAGTTTTAAACCCGAAATTTGTCATACAAAATCCGAAATCACCATCATGGCGGAAAATCACCTTAAATGGTATAATAAAACGCTGCATCAATATCTTAACAGCGATGAGATAAAGATGATTATGCAAAAAAGCGATTGGAAAGCCGCTTATGAAATTGCCCACACCTGGGCATGGATCGCTTTCGCTTTTGCGCTTTCAGCTTTCTTTCCCAATCCGGTTACTATTATTATTTCCTTATTTATTATAGGTGGCAAGCAATTGGCTTGTGCCATTATTCTGCATGACTGCTCGCATGATTCCATGTTTACCAACCGGAAGGCGAATAATATCATTGGCAACTGGTTCGGCGCTTATCCCATCCTGCATGACGTAAAAAAATACCGCCCCTATCATTTACAGCACCATATGAATACCGGTTTGACGGAAGACCCTGATCTAAGTCTTACAAAAGGTTATCCTACCACTATGCTGAGCATGGTAAGAAAATTTTTGCGCGATTTAGCCGGCGTCTCAGGTGCTAAAGCAACCTTTGGCGTTATTTTCATGCAGCTTGGTTTTGTGAAGTACGCTTTGAACGGCACCGCCGAATGGTTATCGCAAAAGGGAAAGAAAATATTTGATATTCTAAAAACCGGAATCGTCAATCTTGCCGGTCCTGTTGCTTCTAACCTCATTCTATTCGGGATTCTATATGCTTTCGGGCAACCCTGGTTGTATCTTCTTTGGTTAGGCGCATTGCTGACTACCTTCAATTTTTCGCTACGCGTAAGAAGCATGGCAGAGCATAGTATGGTAGATGATCCGCAAAACCCTCAAAAAAACACACGCACGACCTACGCCAATTTTATTGAAAGAATTCTTTTTGCCCCGCACCATGTCAACTATCATGCAGAGCATCACTTGTGCATGGGCGCTCCTTCTTATAATCTTCCTAAAATGCATCAACTGTTTTTAGAGCGTGGTTTCTTTAAGGAAGGGGTATTAGAGAGCAACTATTGGAAGATCGTCAAAAAGGCGGTTACTGATTTTGATTCCGAAACCCCGGAAAGCATCACCCATTAATATTTCGTATTTCCTACTTCTAACTTCGTATTTCTAACCCGCTTCGCCTATTTTCGCGCCGATATGAAGTTTAACTTAACTGCGGAAGACAAAGCCACCAAAGCCCGCGCCGGAGAAATATTTACCGATCACGGAAAAATTGAAACACCCATCTTTATGCCTGTTGGCACCTTGGGAGCAGTGAAGGCAGTGCATTTTCATGAATTAAAAAACTTTATCAACGCTCAAATTATATTGGGCAACACCTATCACCTTTACCTGCGTCCGGGAACGGATGTGATTGAAAAGGCAGGCGGGCTGCATAAATTCAATAGTTGGGAGGGGCCTATCTTAACCGATAGCGGAGGCTTCCAGGTTCATTCATTAGCCGACATCCGAAAAATAAGGGAAGATGGTGTTGAATTCAGAAGCCACATTGATGGCTCCAAGCATATTTTTACTCCGGAAAATGTGATGGATACCCAACGAAAGATAGGAGCAGATATTATTATGGCATTTGATGAATGCACGCCCTATCCGTGTGAGTTTTCTTACGCTAAAAACTCACTGCAATTAACTCATCGCTGGCTGGAAAGATGTGTCAAAAGATTTCGCGAAACGGAATGCGCTTATGGTTATAGCCAAACATTATTCCCCATTGTTCAGGGAAGTGTTTATTGCGATCTGCGTAAAGAGTCAGCAGAATTTATTGCTTCGCAAGGTATGGAAGGCAATGCCATTGGCGGGTTGTCGGTAGGTGAACCGGATGCTGAAATGTATGAAATGACCGAACTGGTTTGCGATATTCTGCCTAAAGATAAGCCACGCTATCTGATGGGCGTGGGAACACCTGCCAATATACTGGAAGGAATAGCGTTAGGCGTGGATATGTTTGACTGTGTAATGCCCACCCGCAACGGGCGTAATGGCATGTTGTTTACCAAAAGCGGCATCATCAACATTAAAAATGAAAAGTGGAAAGATGATTTTTCGGCTATAGATGCAGAGAGTGATTGCGAACTGATGCGCACGCATACAAAAGCCTTTCTTCGCCATTTGATGCATGAGGGCGAAATCCTTGCAGGGCAAATAGCCTCCATCAATAATTTAAGTTTGTATCTATGGCTGGTAAAAGAAGCCCGAAAGAAAATCACGGATGGAACATTTGCAAGTTGGAAAAAGGAGATAATGGAGAAGTTAATGAGAAGACTGTAATTCAGGGATTCAGGGATTCAGGGATTCAGGGATTCAGGAAATCAGGAAATTTGAAAATTAATACGCAATAAATAAATTCAGCATTCTTAATTCAGCACTCAGCATTTGATGAAGAAGCTCGATTGGTACATCTTATGGAAATTCCTTGGCACGTTTGTGTTTATCCTGGGGTTGCTGTTGAGCATTACTATTGTTATTGACCTGAGTGAAAAAATTGACAACCTGGTTGAAAATCACGCTCCCGCCAGAATTGTCGCTTTTGAATATTACGTTTATTTCGTTCCTTATATCACTTCGCTGATTGGGCCCTTTTTTATTCTTGTTGCCGTTATCTTTTTTACTTCCCAACTGGCAGAAAGGTCTGAAATTATTGCCATTCTGAATAGCGGTACCAGCTTTTACCGAATGTTGTTTCCTTATTGGGTAGGAGCCAGCATTCTTGCTCTTGTGTTTTACTTTGGCAATCATTATTTTGTACCTTATGCCAATCATAAACGCATAGAATTCGAGGAAAAGTATATCTACAAGCCGTACGATGCCTTGCGTTATAACTTTCACCGAACGATTGAACCGGGCACTATTATATACATGGAAGGTTATAAGCCTGCCGATGGCAGCGGGTCTAAATTTTCCATTGATAAATTTAAAGACGGCAGACTGATATATAAGCTGCGCTCAGAAAGAATTAATTGGGATAGCATCACCAAACACTGGAAAATAGCCGACTATTATATCCGCGAATTGAGCGATACCGGCGACCGAATTACAACCGGCGTGGCAATGGATACTGCTTTTTCTTTCAAACCGGAAGATTTTAGTTTAACCGAAAATCAAAAAGAAGAAATGACCACGCCGGAACTGGTAGAGTATATTGATTATATGCGCAAGGGCGGACAACCGGATATTGAATTTTATGAAGTGGAAAGATATAGAAGAACATCTTCCTCTTTTAGCATCTACCTGATGACACTGATAGGAGTAAGCGTAGCATCGCGAAAGGTTCGCGGCGGCCTGGGGTGGCACCTGGTAATGGGAATAGGATTAAGCGCACTATACGAGGTGATCATGAAATTCTCCGTTACTTTTTCTACCAATGCTTCGCTGCCCCCGGTATTCGGTGTATGGATACCCAATTTTATTTATGCCGGCCTGGCATTTTATTTAATCAGGAAAGCGCCTAAATAAACGCCTTTAAACCGCAAAGACGCAAAGCAACGCGAAGAACCTGTTTTGAAATGAATGGCCAATTTAAATTGGGTACCCTTTGCTCCCCGCACCCTCTAACTCCCTAAAGGGAGAACCGCTCCCCCAATAAGTCAATAAAATTTTTGTCAGTTTTTAAAACAGTTTCTAAGAAAGACATACAACTTTGCAGTTCTTTGCGCTCTTTGCGGTTTAAAGTTTGAGCTTTGTGCTAATATCCACCGAGGTATTTCCGGATAAACCATTCAAAAGAGATAAGGACTAGCAGCAGGAAAAATATCCATTTCAAATTAATAGCGCTTTCCGTTGCAAAAGTGTCGTACAGTATGGGCTTTAGTTGATTTTTTGCATCAATTTCATCGGCTATTTTTTCTATGTCATTCAGGTAGTGGGCACTGCCATTGTGTCGGGCAGCTAATTGATACAACACCTGGTAGTCGGCACGGGTGCGTAATTCTTCCAACTGCAAGGGGCTTACCGAAAATTTCCCATTAGCAATATAAGCGGCATTACCCAGCTTTACCGTAGCCGCATAAGAGTAATTGCCAACCGGTAAAAATCCCGCATTCAAATTATAGGCATTCTCTGTTTTGTTGAATTTATATTCATACACTTTGCCTTCCTCACCCTTTATTTTCATCACAACATCGGGAGAGTTTACTAATTCATAATTAGCATTATACAATTGCGCATCGAAGGTGATAGCCTCATTATCCTGGAAAATATTCTTTTGTAAGTTTACCCGAAACGGACGTTTATCACTTTTTACAGAAAGATACTGCACTGTTTTATTGATCAGTTCATTGGTAGCATCCTGGTTTTTGTTGAGCATGTAATCATACAACCTCCACCGCCATAAACCCTCGCCACATATAATGCCCAGCTTTAAATCTCCGCTTTCATTGAACAGCCACAAAGGATAATCGGTTTCAACAGAATTTATTTTCTGACGCAGAAATATTTTTGAGGAAGGATTCACATTATAATCTCCGAAAAAACAGGAAAAGGGTGGCAGCTTTGCGATAGTTTGAACGGTTCTGTCAGAAACCGTAAACAACGAAAAATCTTTAGCCAGACTTGCAGTTACATCATTGAATTTATCGGCATTGCCTCTGATAGCAAGTGCATTTTGCACTCGTTGCAAATCGGTAATAGAGGTTTGTGAACCCACTACAAACAACAAAGGCTTTTTCAAATCATGCGCATCCTTCAAAATATTAGCCGCTTTATTGTTTGCCGAAGGAAGTTGGTGCAGGATAACGAGATTATAGTCATTCAGCTTTTTAGCGAAGGTTTCGGCATACTCGACATCTAACTGATAATTTTTATTGCTTTCAATGGCCGATTTGAACGCCGCAATATCGGGGTGAGGTGAATTAGCCACCAGCAAAATTTTCTGCCGCCCATCCATTACTTCCACAAAAACATCGCGTACATTATTCCGGTAGCTTACTTCGCCTTCGGTGTTTGAAAGGGCTATCCGGTAGTGCGTAATCCCAATCTTAGCAGCAGATAGTGTGAAATCGTACGATTGAAAGAAATTACCGCTGGTATAAGTAATATCTTTTGATTGAAGCAATTTTGTTTCTCCGTCTCCAATTTCAGACACATTCAGCTTCACCGTTTTGCCGGAAAGATTATTTGCTTCAACATCCACACGTAAACCAAACTGGTCGTTCAAATAAGCAATGCTGTTATAATAAGCATTTACCAATTTCTGGTCTTTCTGGATAGTCGTATCGCCGGTGGCAATGGAATATATAGAATAGGATGCCTTCGCCGCAGCATAAACCGGGTTGATGCCCCGGTTGTAAATACCGTCGGAAGCAATGACCACGGCACCCAGATTCTGATTGTAGTATAAATTATTGATCTCCTCTACCGCCGAACTCAAATCGGTTGATTTATCGCTGAACGAAAAGTCAATCCCTTTTTTTACCTGGTCGCCGGCAGAAAATTGGGCAACTTCATACTTGTCATCCAGCTTATCAATAAGAGCACGAATTTTCTTTTCGTATTCGGTAGTGTCTTTTCGCAAACCGGTCTTTACCGATTCGCTGTTATCGCTGATGATGGCAATAACGGGTTTGAACTTTTGCGTGCTCCGCGTTCTGATAAAAGGGGAAAGAAGGAGTATAGCCAGCGCGCTTACGCCAAAAAAGCGGAAGGTTGCCATTACATACTTCCACATCTTCGAGCCGGATGGTTTTTCGTCAAAGGTTTTATCCCTATAGTAAAGCAGAAGTGCATAAGCTGCACCCAGCGCCAAACAAAATATAATCAACCAAGGCGAATATTGAAATGAAAGACCGCTGTTCAATTTGAGGGAATTTGTAAATTATGAATTTTACCACATAGGCACATAGGACACATAGAATACAAGTGTATTTTCAATCTGAATTCCGAAATCTGAAATTTTTTATCATCTACTCAACGCCCCGCACGCACTTATGACTTGTCCCGACACATAGCTGGAGAGGTCGCTTGCGAGGAACAAAGCTACGTTGGCAATTTCTTCCGGCTTCCCCATACGTTTCATTGGCACTGATGCCAGGATACCGTTCTTTGTTTCCTGCGGCAGTACCCCGGTCATATCTGTTTCAATAAAGCCCGGTGCAATAGCATTGCAACGAATATTGCGCGAGCCAAACTCGTCGGCAATCGATTTCGTAAAGCCTATGATACCCGCTTTAGATGCCGCGTAATTGGACTGCCCCGCCTGTCCCTTCTCACCCACTATGGATGTCAGGTTAATGATAGAACCCTTTTTATTTTTCAGCATAATTTTTGAAACATGCTTCGTTAAATTGAAAACAGATTTCAGATTGGCGCTCATTACCTCATCCCAATGCTGCTCCGTCATTCTTAAAATAAGGTTATCACGTGTAATACCCGCGTTATTCACCAATGCATCAATAGTGCCAAAATCCTTCACTACAACATCTACCAGCTTTTCGCTCTCGGCGTACAAGCCCGCATCTGATTTATATGCTTTTGCTTTTACACCCAATGCCTGTAGTTCTGCTTCCACCTGCTTAGCCTTCTCTTCGGAACTTAAATAGGTGAATGCCACGTTGCAGCCTTCCTGGGCAAATTTTTTGGCGATCGCATAACCAATTCCCCGGGTTCCCCCGGTTATCAGGGCTGTTTTACTTTTCAATAACATTCAGTTCAGTTTTATTGGTGCCCTCCATGCGGCAGGCAAAGGCAAAGAAAAAATTTTTTATCAAGCAATTCGGTGAATTATGAATAAATGTTTGGCGATGGTCTTTTTAGAGTCTCTATAAGCCAACCAGGTACCGATGATATAAATAAAAACCGCCTTTTCTGCAACAGCAGAAAAGGCGATTTTTATTATGATTATTTCAACTTCCAAATTACCAGGTAAATACTACCTGGCCGGTTCCGCTACGAACACCGTCAGAGAAGGTTCCATTGCTAAGGGTATAGGTATAATTGGAGCCACCACCACCGCCACCGCCGTTATTGCCATGGCAATTAGAACTATTAGTGATTCTGCCACCGCCACCGCCGCCGCCGCCGCCGCCATAATATCCACCACCACCACCGCCGCCACTAGTAGCGCCAATACAACCATTCTGGGGGGCACCACCACCACCGCCACCTGCTCCTAAACTTCCCGGATTGCCAGTACTGCCATTAGCAGCATTACTACTACTCCAGGCACCACCGCCGTTGCCGGGATTACCACCTAATGCATTTCCGCTTCCTCCATAACCAAAAACGGTAATGCCCTGTCCATTCTGCCAGCATCCGGTGCCACCATCAGCACCTGATTTAGCACCACCACCACCACCGCCACTACTACCCCAACTTGATGAAGGACAAGTTCCCCCAGGTCCGCCACTGGAAGAGGCTCCGCCGCTAACTCCGGTTCCACTGGCAAAAGCACCATTGCTATAACCTCCAGCTCCACCACCTCCTCCAGCTACTATAATGCGGGTTTCATAGCCACCATTACTTACAGTCCTAACGTCTGTGCCATCTCCGCCGTTTCCACCAGCCAATTGACCACCACCATTGCCGCCACCGCCATTCCAGGTGTTTTGTCCACCTACCCGCACATAAAAAACGGTGCCTTCCGTTGTAGAAATAGTTCCTCTGGCGTACCCGCCTAATCCACCTGCCTGATTTGTCGATTGTCCCTGCGAACCCCAAGCTTCAATCTGCAGGCAGGTAACACCGGCAGGTACGGTAAATGTTTCTTCATAACCTCTATACGTATTATAAGTAGCTGAACCATTGATGGCATTTACGTTTACTGTTACCGAAGAAGTAATGCTACAATTATTGACATCTGTAACAGTTAGAGTATATACAGTATTAAATAAAGGATAAGCGCTTGGATTAGCCGCAGAAGTGCTTGATATAGTAGTGGCGCCATAAGTGCCCGCAGGAGCATTCCATTGATAGGTATATGGCATACTGCCTCCCTGAACTGTCGGACTGCCGCCCAGAGTTACGCCACCACAAGCCGGGCGTTGCAAAGTACCTCCTGCAGTGCCAGACATAAGTGTAACAGTTGCCGAATTGCTTCCTGTACATCCATTGGCATCGGTAACGGTGACATTATAGGTAGTATATGTCGGAATACATGATACCTGAGGATTAGATTCTCCACTATTATTTAAGTCGTTTGTAGGATTCCATGAATAACTATAGGGATATTGCCCTAAAGAAGCAGTAGGGCTGCCTCCAATACGCCCGCCTGCGGGCTTACCGTTTCCTGCATCTACCACCAAATGGTAGACTGTGATTGCCAAAGTACTTGCAGCGCTGGCGGCGCAGGTATATTGTGCAGTAACGGACAAGTTTGAACTATAAGCGTTACAGCTATACTTAACTATAACATCGGTAGTTCCTGAACCCGAAACAATAGATGCGCCGGTAGGCATAGTCCAGTTATAGCTACTTGCTCCCGAAACCGGGGCTACAGAATAACTAACCAAGGCTGCCTGGCCCGGTACTGCATTATTATAGCCGGTTATAGGGCCGGGAGCTGCAAGAGTATTAGTTAGTGTAATTGCCAAAGTTTTTGCCGCGCTGGTTCCGCACTCGTTCTCAGAGGTTACTGATATATTGCCAGAAACGGCACTACAACCGTAACCTACTATAATGCTGTTAGAGCCCGCTCCCGAAAGAATAGAAGCCCCGGTAGGCAATGTCCAGTTATATGTTTCTGCCGTATACACAGATGCAATCGAATAAGTAACAGTAGCTGCCTGGCCTGGTACAGCATTGGTTAAACCGCTTATAGGGCCGGGTTTTGCCGGAGTACCCCTGAGCGATACCTCTAAGGAACTTGCGCCGCTGGTTCCGCAGGCATTTGTTTCTGTGACACTGATATTTCCCGGTTTATTGCCAAAATTGACGGTTATGGACGTGGTACCCTGCCCGCTTGTAATAACGGAACCTGAAGGAACCGACCAACGATAATATATGGCACCCGCAACAGCATCAATAGAATAGGTAACAGCGGTAGTACCATAACAAATGCTGGTTTCGCCGGATATAACACCCGGTGTAACAGGTAAATAACCATCATTGGTGTTCACTGCTATCCACTTTCCACCTTCAAAATAGTTGAAGTTGTTACACTCCACATTATAAATGATAAGTCCGTTGGGGGGCGTTGAAATAGCGTCTCGCTGCTGTAGTGTCAGGCGTGGTATCAATACGCCTTTATCGGTAAAATCTACATCCAGTCCTGCCTTGGGATTAGGCGGAGCACCAGTGGCATTAATGCCTACTCCCTGGGAAAAGCCAGAGCTAATGGCGTTCAGGGTTATAAGCACAAAAAGGCATAGCTTTAAAGTGTAATGTTTCTTCATGGGTGATGGGGTTTAAGATTAAATAATGGTGATATAGAGTTATCCGTTAATTATGGCATAATACCTAGCCTATGTAGACCATAAGCACAAACAGGAATAGCTTTAGATGTAATCTTTTTTCATGGGTGATGGGTTTAAGATTATATAATCGGTAAAACAGAGTTATCCTTAATAACTAGTAAGTCTTATATAATAAACTATATTTTTTTAGATAAAGTGTGTCAAAGATGTATTATAAGCTTACTAAGTAATATAATAGCAATTTATAAAAATGCAAGCAATTTTTATGTGTTTTTTAAATATTAATTCTCAACACGGCTGTAGGGTTATTCGTGGCAATTGTGTCACCTTCGCAGGTTATCTGCTGAAATTGCATATATGATAATCAAAATATGGTGTTTTAATATTAAAATATTGGTAATCAATATTTTATACCTATCTTTTCTTTAGTTATCATAAAGCGTAACTTTCTAATGAGGTGTTGATAAAATCCCAAAAGATGTTATAGGAAGTTAAAGGCTCCCCTCCCTCTAAAGTCGAATCCTACATTTGAGTTTTCAAAAATTAAGTAACCCTAAACAAGCAAAACAACATGAAAAAAATTCTTTTGACTTTATCCGTTGCAGTAGCCGTATTAGCCGTAAACGCACAAACAGCTACTACCGGAACACAAGAAACAAAAACCACTACAACTATCAAGACCGAATCTAAGACGATGAAAGCTACACCTGCAGCTAAACCTACAGCTACAGTTAACAAGGCGGAAACAAAGACCGTAAAAACTGAAACCAAGCCTGCTACAGGAAGCACAACAACAACCACAAAGACAGAATCTAAAACGATGAAAGCCGAAGCAAAACCAGCTTCCAAAGAAGTAAAGGCTACCACCACCACAACAACAACTAAAACTGAAACCAAACCAGCTACTCACACAGAGACAAAATCTCCTAAATAGTATTTTTGTTCTTAGGTTAATTGAAATAAGTCCCGGCCCAAACAGCCGGGATTTGTTTTTAGCGGCCGCAGATAAACTTTAAAGCTTTCGGAACAATAGTTACTGTTAGTGGAGAATAGCCGATAAACTCTCCATCCATATCAATGGGCAAGGGTTCGCTTAATGATTCAATACGCGCTTCTCTTGCTGAATAATATTTCATTTCGGGGTGATTGATCCGTTTACACTTTCGCATATTGCCCAGGTTTTTCAGGTAATCAAACACAGATATTTCACCGGCTACTACAATAGAAAATAAACCATCGTCTTGCAAGGCGTCCGGCGCTAATCCTAACCCTCCACCTATATATTTTCCATTCGCAACAAGTAAAGCCCTGATCTTTCCTTCATATTCAAAATTATCAGTCTTTAAGCGGACCGGTTTGTTTTTATAAGTGATAAGTGCTCCGAGAATAGCTTTTTGATAGATAAAGACAGCTCCCAAAAATTTTGAGGCAGTCGTCAATTTTTGCGCTATCATCCCACCTATACCTACATCCGCAATATTGATAAAATAGCGGGAGCTTGTTTCATTATTTGTATTTTGATAGTGCACTAACCCTAAATCAATTTGCCGATAGCTTCCTTCATCTATATATTTTTTCAAAACCGGCAGGTTTAAAGAAACATCTACTGTTCTGGCAAAATCATTCCCGGTGCCGCGTGGCAGTATTCCTACTTGTATCTCGGAACCTTTTATTTCTCCATCATCCCTTGTCTTTATAATGCCATTCACTACCTCATTCAGGCTGCCATCCCCTCCAACACAGATGATATGAGTAGCGCCGTTTTGCGCCGCCTGAAAAGAAAGCTCCATAGCATGCTGCGCATATTCGGAAACAAGAAAATCGAGTTCGTAGTTTTGATTGAATAAACTTTTTAGCTGCGCAATAAGTTTATCGCGCCCCTTTATTTTGCCGTGAAGTATAAACGCAATTTTTTTCATAAAGGAGTGAACATAAAGTCCTCTCCTTCGGAGAGGACTTAGGAGTGGTCATGTCTTATACAATCCACTTGCCACAGCCACCACAATATCGTGCGGCGCAAGTTTGGAAGCAAGCGCACCCATTTTGTTGGTAAAGCCGGGAATAACAACGCTTTTATTTTTCATCAACGCATTCAAGCCCTCTTTAGCTACCCTTTCAGCGCCCATCATAAACCGGGCATTCTTCTCCACCACCTTTGCCATTTGCGCCACGCCAAAAAAATCGGTTTCAACCCCACCGGGGCAGAGGGCGGTTACATATACATTTTTCTTCTTCATTTCATACCGCAGCGCGCGCGAAAAGAAAAGCATGAACGTTTTGGTGGCTGCATAAATACTCATGGTTGGTAACGGTTGGTAAGCACCCATGCTTACAGTATTCAGGATATACCTCCTTTGTCCCGCATCTGAGGTTTTCAAAAACTCATAGGTCATTTTTACATGGGCATCCATATTCAGCTTCATCACATCCAGGTGCTTCTGCAAATCGCAATCGATAAAATTTCCATAATAACCCATACCGGCATTATTCACCAGCATATTTACATTCAAAGAATTTTCTTTTACATACTGAAATATTTTTTTGCAGGCATCATCTTCAAATAGATCGGCAGCAAAAGTTTTTACTGAAACGTTTTTAGCCGAAAGTTCTTCCGCCAGTTTTTCCAGTAATTCCTTCGAGCGGGCAACCAGTAGCAAATTCATTCCGCGACTCGCTGCTTCAAAGGCAATGGCTTTGCCTATTCCTTTCGAGGCGCCGGTAATAAGGGTATAATTCATGATGGTTATTTACTTCCGGTAAAGTAATAAGATTTTACGTCGGAAGGATTTGATTTATTGGTAGCCGTTCCCGAAAGAGTTATAGAGTTTCTATCCCTCGTTCCCGAGCCGGCAAAATGATAGGTACCTGTTTGAAGTGCAATAGCGCCATCTTCATTAACTGTTATGGCTTTAGGGGTGGTTATTTTAGCATTGTAAAGAGTAGTATACGTATAGTAAGAACCAAATGCATATACTTTCAACTCCATTCTAAGCGTCCTGTTATCTACTCTTGACACAATGACCTGGTTAATGTCGTTTCCTGCAGTGCCTGTATAAACTCCTACCCATTCTTCACTGGCTTTTCTACATCCTGCCAGAAAAACAAATCCGAGAATAGCAATTATCCATATTTTCCTGCTCATACTTCAAGATTTTGCTGGTAAAAATAGAAGAAACTTCAACTTAATGATGTTTGAAATATTGGATATCCCGTTCGTGTTTTTTCGCTGCTTCTATTGAATCAAACGTTCCGAGGTTTCTTCGCTTACCGGTTTTGGGATTGATTTTCCGCGAGTATATCCGGTATTGGCCTGTTTTGAGCTTGCGTATCATACAACATCGTTTGTTGATTGATGCAACAAATTTTATGCCTGTATGCTGCTGTGCTGATGTGTTAACGTGCGAAGGTGTTAACGTTTAAAATCAGCAGAAAAGCCCAAACAGAGAGCGTGATTCGCCAAAACGACAAAACGTTCGCACCTTAACACCTTCGCACGTTCGCACGTAATTACGCTATCACCGAAGCCTTTTTCAACACCGTAGCCATCGTTTCACCAATAGCAGCAGGCGATTCCACTACGGTAATGCCGCACTCACGCATAATAGCCATTTTAGCGGCAGCGGTATCATCCTTGCCGCCGATAATCGCTCCGGCGTGTCCCATTCTTCTACCCGCCGGTGCGGTTTGTCCGGCAATAAAACCTACTACCGGTTTAGTTCCGTTGGCTTTGATCCAACGCGCGGCTTCCGCTTCCAGGCTTCCGCCAATTTCGCCTATCATTACTATACCATCGGTATCTGGATCATTCATAAAAAGTTCAACAGCTTCTTTGGTGGTGGTGCCAATGATCGGGTCGCCGCCTATGCCAATAGCGGTGGAAATACCAAGCCCAGCCTTGACTACCTGGTCTGCTGCCTCATAAGTAAGCGTTCCCGATTTTGAAACAATGCCTACCTTACCTCTCTTGAATACAAAGCCGGGCATAATACCCACCTTCGCTTCTTCCGGCGTAATTACACCGGGGCAATTAGGGCCTATCAATGTCGTTTTTTTGTCGCTCAAATAAGATTTCACTTTTACCATATCCTGCACCGGTATTCCTTCGGTAATGCACACCACTACCTCAATTCCTGCATCGGCGGCTTCCATAATGGCATCGGCGGCAAATGCGGGTGGCACAAAAATGATAGATACATTACAAGCGGTTGCTTTGCGCGCATCTGCCACGGTATTGAATACCGGCTTATCCAAATGTTTCTCGCCACCTTTACCGGGAGTAACCCCTGCCACCACCCTGGTGCCATATTCTATCATTTGGGTGGCATGAAATGTTCCTTCCTTACCGGTAAATCCCTGCACTACAATTTTCGAATCCTTATTGACTAAAACACTCATGGAATATTCAGATTTAAAAGTTTGTCAGAATTGAGCCCGCATACGCAGGTCTTTTAAAAATTCGGAGGCGAATATAAAGTCAAAAAGCTCGCCTTCCGCAATTTTCAGGATTTCTTTATTCGTGCCTTCCCAATACTTCAAGCCCTCATGCAAAAATATCACCTTGCCGCCTATGCCCATTACGGAGTTCATATCGTGGGTGTTTATCACCGTTGTCATATTATATTCCCTGGTTATTTCCTCTATCAGGTGGTCTATAACAATAGCCGTTTTGGGGTCGAGGCCCGAATTGGGTTCATCACAAAAAAGATACTTCGGATTCATCACAATAGCCCGGGCAATACCTACCCGCTTCTTCATTCCTCCCGACAACTCGCCCGGGTATTTTTTATTGGTGTTCGGCAGGTTCACCCGTTCCAGGCAAAAATTCACCCGTTCTCTTTTTTCCTCGGGTGTTTTATTGGTAAACATATCCAGCGGGAACCTTACATTTTCTTCTACCGATAGCGAATCAAATAAGGCAGTACCCTGAAACAGCATCCCTACCTCCCGCCGTATCACCTTTCGCTCGTTAAACTGCATTTCAGTAATATTCCGTCCGTCAAAGAGAATATATCCTTCATCCGGTTCCAATAATCCCACCATGCATTTGATGGTAACTGTTTTCCCGGAACCCGATTTGCCGATGATGAGGTTGCATTTACCGGTATCAAAAGTGGCAGATATGCCCTTCAATACCTGGTGCTCGCCAAAACTCTTCTTTATGTTTTTAATCTCTATCACAATAAAAGGAATGCCACCAGGAAGTTTACGATCATGATAATAATAGAACTGTATACTACCGCCTGCGTGGAAGAATGGCCGATTTCAACAGCACCACCCCGTACGGTAAAGCCTTTGTAACAGGAAACAGATGTTATGATAAATCCAAAGAGGGTAGCTTTTACCAGCATGACAGAAACATCGTGCGAATTAAATTCATCCTGCACCCCTCTGAAATATTCAGCAGACGTATAGAAGTTGCCCAAAATCCCTGCCCACCAGCCACCGGTTATGCCCAAAAAAACAGCAATAACAACCAGCATGGGTACAACCACTATTGAAGCGGCTAACTTAGGGCCGATCAGGTAAGCCGGTGTATTTACACCCATTATTTCGTAAGCATCAATTTGCTCTGAAATGCGCATGGTTCCTAATTCCGAAGCGATATTGGAGCCTACTTTTCCCGCTAATAAAAGCGCCGAAATGGTAGGCGCCAGTTCAAGAACCATGCTTTTACGAACGATAGAACCTATCCACCACATCGGCACAATATTCAGGCTGCGGAACTGGTAGGCAAACTGCACAGCGCTAACACCACCCACAAAGGTGGATACGATAGCAATGATGGTTACCGAACCTATGCCAATATCCTGAGCCTGCCGTAGGGTTTCTTTCCAATACATCCCCCCCTTTTCAGGTTTTGCAACAGACCTGTACATCAGGGTCAGGTATTCTCCAATTATTTCAAATACTTTCAGCATACTCAACTAAAAGCCGCTAAGATAATTCTTTGTACGAAACCCCTAAATCCCCTAAAGGTGACTTTGAAATCAAATACAAACAGCACGTTCGCACCTTAACACGCCAATGCTTATGTTTGCCCTATGAACAGGAAGATAGTAATAACCGGAGCCACCAAAGGTATAGGACGGGCGATTGCTGAAAAATTTGCAGCAGAGGGCGGCTTTGACATAGCCCTGTGTGCGCGCACTGAAAAAGATTTAAAGGAACTCAAATCAAGCATTGAAACCCCGGCAAGCAACATTCTTATTCAAAAATGTGATGTGAGTAAAAAGAGTGAGCTGAAAAAATTTGCGGAAAAAGTTTTAAGCGAATTTGGAGCTGTGGATATTTTGGTCAATAACGCAGGAATTTTTATACCCGGAGAAGTTTATAATGAAGAAAACGGAACTTTAGAGCAATTGATTGAAACCAATCTTTATAGCGCCTATTATTTAAGCAAATGGCTTCTACCCGAAATGATAAAAAAGAAAAGCGGGCATATTTTTAATATGTGTTCGGTAGCAAGTATAAAGGCATATCCGAATGGCGGTTCTTATAGCATCTCGAAATTTGCCATGCTGGGCTTATCAAAAGCATTGCGCGAAGAATTGAAAGATTTCAAGATCAAAGTTACTTCCCTGGTCTCCGGCGCTACGCTGACTGATTCATGGAGCGGGACTTCATTGCCCGAATCGCGCTTTATGAAAGCCGGGGATATGGCAAAGATAGTATGGGATATATATAACTTGCCGGAAAGTACCGTGGTAGAGGAAATTATAGTAAGACCGATATTAGGGGATATTTAACCTTAAAATCTTGTTAAGCAGCCACCTGAAACCCGAAAAAACTCGTATAAAAAGGCTAAGACTGTTATTTTTGTAACAAACACCATGAACTATGAAAAGGATCTTCACATTCTCTGTTTTGATTTTTGCTGCTACGGTTTCATTTGCCCAGATAAGAACACCCCAACCCCCAACCCCCGTTGAGGAAAAGAAAGAGGAAAAAGCAACGCCGCCCAATCCGAATTCTCCTAAATTAAACTTCAAAGAGGAAACCTATTCTTTCAGCGAAGTGCCGGAAGGGCCACAGGTAACGCATGAATTCAAATTCCAGAACACAGGAAAGGAGCCTTTGGTGCTTTCCAATGTAAAGGCATCCTGCGGTTGCACTACCCCAAGCTGGCCCAAAGAGCCTATTCTTCCCGGCAAAGAGGCAGCCATTCTGGTTACCTATAATACACAAGGCAGACCGGGCCCGTTTACTAAATCCATCACCATTACTTCTAACGCCGATACCCCCAATAAAGTAATTTACATCAAAGGCGAAGTAGTAAAACCAGAGCCTGAAAAATCTGTTCCTATGGAACAGCCAAGCATGCTTGCTCCAAAGAATTAGGCGAGTGGCGAGTGGTAAGTAGCTAGTGGTGAAAAGCAAGTAGCAATATTTTATTAAACATTTCCGAATTAAAATAAGATGCCTAAGATTTCTCATAAGGGAATTTCAATGCCCGCTTCGCCCATCCGGAAACTTGTTCCTTATGCAGACGCTGCGAAAAAGAAGGGAGTGAAAGTTTATCACTTGAATATCGGGCAACCGGACCTGGAAACGCCAAAACAGTTTTGGGACAAACTCAAAAACCTGAACATGAAAGTGCTGGAGTACTGCCCCAGCAATGGCTTTGCTTCCTACCGCGAGAAATTCGCCCAATATTATAATCGTATCGGTATACAGGTAAACGCTTCCCACTTTATGATTACCGAAGGGGCCAGCGAGGCGCTTTCATTTGCCATGATGACCTGCCTGAATGAAAATGATGAGATCATCATCCCCGAACCGATGTACGCCAATTACATCGGCTTTGCATCGGCAGGCAATATCAAAGTAAAGCCCATTCCAACCTCTATCGAAAGTGGGTTTGCCCTTCCTCCAATTGCTGATTTTGAAAAGGCAATTACGCCTAAAACAAAAGCTATTCTTATTTGCAATCCAAATAACCCCACCGGTTATTTTTACAGCAAGGAAGAATTGCTGACGCTTCGCAAAATTTGTTTGGAGCATGACCTCTTTCTTTTCGTGGATGAAGTGTACCGCGAATTTCTCTACGGCGGAACATTTTTCAGCGCCTTGAACCTGGAAGACCTGAATGAGCATGTGGTGGTGTTCGATTCCATTTCCAAACGATTCAGCGCCTGCGGAGCAAGAATTGGCGCTATTGTAACCAGGAATGAGGAAGTACTGGACACTGCATTGAAGTTCGGGCAGATGCGTTTAAGTCCACCATCATTGGGGCAAATAGCGGGCGAAGATCTTTTTGATTTAGGGCAAGAGTATTACGATGGAGTAATTGCAGAATATAAAAAACGCAGAGATACTATCATTGGGTTGTTGAATAAAATTCCGGGCGTAAAATGTCCGAATCCCGGCGGTGCATTCTATGCGGTGGCTTCCTTACCGGTTAAAGATTCCGATAAATTTTGCCAGTGGATGCTGGAGAGCTTCTCTTATAACAACGCAACCGTGATGATGGCCCCGGCTTCCGGCTTCTACTCTACCGAAGGCTCTGGCAAAAACCAGGTCCGTATTGCTTACGTATTAAATACGGATGATTTAACGGCGGCTGTAAAATGCTTGGAAGAAGGCTTAAAACAGTATGCCCAATCAAAAGTTACTGAGTTAGTAAACTAGCGAAGTCTTTCAACGATTCACAATAGTTATCTACGAGCTGCTTTTCATCATTACTCAGCTTATTTTTATCTCCTGCAAATACAGTGATCATCCCGGCAGTTTTTCCAAACTCCATATCGCTGGCAGAATCACCCACTATAATTGACTTAGAGAAATCTATTTCAGGAAAGTCTTTCCTGGCTCTTTTTGCCATGCCGATTCCCGGTTTCCGCATTTGGTTTACGTCTTTTTCTTTTAAATCCGTAGCCGTGTAGATAGCATGTATCCTGCCACCGTATTTGCGAACCTCGCGCAACATTTCAGCATGAATAAACTCAAGGTCGTCTTTAGTCATCAACTCCTTTCCTACCCCTTGTTGGTTAGTAACAATAATTATTCTTCGGAAAATTTTTGAGAGATCTTTCAAGGCATCCAGCACACCTTCCAGGAAATAAAATTCGTCCCATGCCTTCACATAATCATTCGGATAATGAAGATTGATGACACCATCCCTGTCGAGGAATAGTGTCCATGATTTATCAATTTTCAAATCCTGCAAGTTCATGTTGTGCCTTTGCGTAATCTTCGGGAATACCAATATCTATAAAATAACCGTCAAATACCTTTCCGCTGAATTTTAATTCGTGCGTGTATTTTTCCAGCACATCTTTTTCAAACGAAAACTTCTCCGGTGTCTCAATCTTCTCAAATAGCTCCTTACTAAAAAAATAAACCCCACCATTGATAAGCCCCTCTGGTAAAAACTGCTTTTCGGCAAACTTCGTAACCCTGTTCCCGGCATCTAACTGAACAGTTCCATACCGATCAAAATTTTGAAGTCTCTTTAGAGAGAGAGTAATATCACTTTTTGAATCGAAATAAAAATCACTCAATACATTTAGGTCTGCATCAAAAAAAGTATCTCCGTTCAGAACAAAGGCGAAATCATTTACTAATTCAAATGCCTTTTTAATTCCACCACCGGTACCCAGCGGTTCTTCCTCTACGGAATAATGAATTTTCACGCCCAAATACTCTTCACCAAAAAACTCTTTGACTAACTCATGCTTATATCCTACCGATAAAACGGCTTCGGAAATTCCCTGCCTGATTAAATACTTAAAGATATAATGAAGAAAAGGCTTGCCATTTACCGGCGCCATCGGCTTGGGTAAATCATTAATAACAGAGCGAAGGCGGGTACCTAAACCGCCCGCCAGAACAATAGCCGGATAGTTTGATTTTTCCATCTCAGAAAAGCTGCTCTTCCACCAACTGGCAAATGATATGTCCTACCAGGATATGGCTTTCCTGTATACGCGGCGTATCGGTACTGGGTACATTGAAAAGATGGTCGCAACTGTCTTTCATCTTGCCACCAGTTTCACCAGTCAGCGAAATAACGATCATACCGCGCTTTTTAGCTTCCTCCTGTGCCAGTATAATGTTCTTTGAGTTGCCGGAAGTAGATATGCCTATCAGTACATCGCCCTTTCTGCCATGCGCCTTTACAGCTCGCTGATAGACTTCATCGAAAGAATAATCATTAGCAACTGCCGTCATAAACGAGGTGTTTACATGCAGCGCTTCCGCCGGCAATGGCTCTCTATCGGTATAAAATCTACCCGTAAACTCAGCCGCCAAATGCTGTGCATCTGCCGCGCTTCCGCCGTTACCGCAGAGATACACGCGGTTGCCATTCTTGAAAACACCGGCTATGAGTTTAGCGACCTCTTCAATTCTTTGCAGAAAAATTTCATCATCCAAAATCTTTCCTTTGGTTTCTATAGATGATGCTATGATGGATTTAATTTTGTCGTTCATTTCAATTATTCATGGCTAAAGCCAATACATTTTGTTAGGATAATCCCCACTCTAAAGAGTGGGGTTAATTATATTTGACTTTCAATTGCCGTTTTAGCTTATCCAAGCTAATAGTTTTCTCTCTTCTTCTCGAATGGGCTATTAGAATATCATAAAAATCTTCCCAAACCTTTCCGTGCCTTTGAAGATCAATTTGAACAGCAATTCTTTTATTATTCTCATTAACTAAAAATAAAATTCCTTTCACACAAAACGATTTTTGTAAATTTAATCAAATCGTCCAAGTAGTTAATCCATGCTCCGTAAAATTATATTTCATCACTTTACCACCTAGCTTATTTAGGGCTTCGATCACTTTAAACTTCGCGTTATACGGCGCATAAAAAAACATAAATCCTCCACCGCCTGCTCCCGAAACCTTTCCGCCAGTAGCACCTGCCTTCATCGCTACATTATAGATATTTTCCAAAAACGGGTTAGAAATCCCTTCGGCCATGGCCTTTTTATGTTCCCAGCCATAATGAAGGATTTTTCCGATAGCATCCACATCTCCTTTCAACAACGCTTCCTTCATCATTACCGATTGCTCTTTCAAACTGTGCATGGCTTCAATGCTCTTGGCGTTCTTCTTCTTCACATTCTCAGATTGCTTGGCAATAATGGAAGACGACAAACGCGAGGTTTCGGTGAAAAAGAGAACGAGGTTATTCTCTAACTCATGCACCCACTTATCTTTTATGCGAAGGGGGTTCACAATCACTTTATCGTTAGCGTAAAACTCCATATAGTTAACACCTCCGAAAGTGGCAGCGTATTGGTCCTGCTTGCCACCGTGCATCGCTAAATCTTCTCTTTCTATTTTATAGGCAAGGTGTGCTATATCATACTCCCCCAAAGGAAGTTTCAGCCACTCGACAAACGCCCCCAAAATAGCAACTACTAAAGTAGAAGAAGAACCAAGCCCGGAGCCTGGAGGTGCGTCCACACAAGTGGTAAGCTCAAATGTTAAAGGTTTCTTGACAAATTCTTTGACCACCCGGTTATAAACTCCTTTTGCTAAATCCAGAGTGCCGTTAATAGGGAGTTGCTTCTTAGCTTCCAGGATAATCTCTTCATTTCTGTCAACTGCCTTAATATGGATCTTTTTACCGGTAGATGGCTTAATAGTGGCATAGGCATACATGCCAATGGTCATATTCAAAATGGCACCGCCGTATATATCGGAATAAGGCGAAACATCGGTTCCGCCGCCGGCTAAGCCAATCCGCAGGGGGGCTTTACTTCTTATAATCATAGCGCAAAAAATCTATACTTTGAAAACAGTGCAAATTAAATGTTTTCAATTATTGTTTGGCCGGAATCTGTGAAAACATGGTAAATATCCTGTTCAGCATTTCGCTCCAGGCATACTTTTTCTTTTCCACCTTCACATTGTCGCGCATCACAAACTCGCGGTGGTTTTCGTAGAAATCAACCAAGGCATCGGCTATTGCCTTTGGCTCCGGCTCTACCACATAGCCTACTTTGCCATGTGGCACTATCTCCGGCAAGCCACCTACATTGGTTACCAGCATAGGGCGGTCAAAGTGATAGCATATTTGCGTTACACCGCTTTGGGTGGCGTGTTTATAGGGTTGGACTACCATATCTGCCGCACAAAAATAATTGCGCACTTCATCATCGGGAATGAAGTCTGTTTTTAATATCAGCTTATCGGCAATATTCAGACTGGTGATTAAATCCCAATATAGTTTTGCGTTGGTATAAAATTCGCCCGCTACAATCAGTTTTACATTCAGCTTTCTGATTCGTTCATCTGCCATGGCCTGCAGTAAAAGGTCAAGCCCTTTATAATCCCTGATAAAACCGAAGAATAAAATATATTCCGTATTGATAGCTAACCCAAGTTTTTCATAAGCCTCGGTTTTACTAATGGCTTGTCCGAAATTATCGAAGAGTGGATGCGGAGAAAAAACTTTAGGCTTTACATCGTCAAACTTCTTTAAATCCTCCAGCACGGAATCGCTCATGGCAATAAATCCATCCACCGAGTTTACAAAATACTGTGCCAGTTGAAAATCACCCATCCGTTTTTCATGTGGAATGATATTGTCAATAATGGAAATGACTTTTGTTTTCTTATTTCGCTTGACGATTCGTGAAATCGTCCCCAAACAAGGAGCCATAAAAGGTAGCCAGAATTTCACGATCATCAGATCAGCATTCAGCTTTGCAATTTCCTTTCCCACTTTCAGCCAGTTAAGCGGGTTGATAGAGTTTACTTTTACATGAATATATAGGTCATCCGGTGCGGGCTGGTCGCTATATTGCGAAGTGCCGGGAAAAAGAAACTCGGGATACTGTAAGCTGAAAGTATAGATCTGAACGCTATGACCTTGGGCGATAAACTCGCGAACCAGCCTCTCATTATATGCGGCTAAACCTCCGCGCAAGGGATGGGCACTTCCGAGAATGATGACTTTCATATCAGCCCCTGCGTTTTATTTAATTTAATCATGAAGATTTAAGCGGGCGGAAATATCATACTGGTTTCTATCGGTAGCAGAGCGCGAAACAAGTTCACCCAGAAACCCTGCTACAAACAATTGTACCCCTACAATAATTGAAACCAAACCAATATAAAATACTGGCCGTTCCGTCATCCGATAATGCTCGAAAGCAAATTTTCCGATAGTGAGATAAAGTACGATGCAAAAACCCAGAAAAAAGCTCAACACACCTAAGCCGCCAAAAATGTGCATGGGGCGTTTCGCGAACCTTGTCATAAACGAAACAGAAAGCAGGTCAAGAAAGCCAAATAAAAATCTTTCCATACCAAATTTTGTAGTGCCGTATTTACGAGCCTGGTGATGTACCACCTTCTCCCCTATTTTGCTATAGCCTGCCTTCTTAGCCAGTATGGGTATATAGCGGTGCATTTCGCCATATACTTCCACGCTCTTTACCACTTCATTCTTGTACGCCTTTAATCCGCAATTAAAATCATGCAGGGAAATTCCTGACATAGCACGGGCGGCAGCATTATAAAGTTTTGTAGGCAGTGTTTTGGTAATAGGGTCAAACCGCTTTTGTTTCCAGCCGCTCACTATATCATACCCCTCACCGGTAATCATGTTATACAAAGCCGGGATTTCATCCGGTGAGTCCTGCATATCTGCATCCATGGTAATTACCACATCTCCTGTTGCATGTTGAAAGCCTGTATTCAGCGCTGCACTTTTACCATAATTTCTTCTGAACCTGACGCCTTTGATATTCGAATTTTTAACTGAAAGTTGTTCAACCACCTGCCAAGACTTATCCTTACTACCGTCATCTACCATAACTACCTCATAGGAGAGATTGTTCGCATTCATTACGCGTTCAATCCATGCCGCTAGTTCGGGAAGTGATTCTTCCTCGTTAAATAATGGTACTATTACTGAAACTTGCATCTACTCTGATGGTTTTGGCTGAGGTCGCTCCTCAGGTCTTTTCACAAATAAAGCAATAAGCGCCGAAAATATAGCACCTATTAATATGGAAGAAGCATAACGTATCAATTGCGACTTTATGGTGGGACTATAATCCTGCTCCTCCATTTTTTTCATCGCCTCTTCCATTTGCTCATCCGGCGTTCCGAATTTCTCCATCATGGCCGTAGCCGTTTCTAAAGTTTGCTGCTTAATAATAGCGGGTAATTGGGGGTCAATTACTTTATAAAGAATGTACCCGAAGGTATCAAACAACAAAGTAGCTATTATTGAAATGACAAAAACGGCAACAAAAGCCTCTCTGAAATTAGAAAATCCCCCTCTTTCCTTTCTTACCGTAATCCCACCCCATATCATTAAAAATATAAGCGGCACATAAACAAACGTTGGCCAAAAGGAAGCCAGTTTAGGCGCGCTAATAAAATAAACAGCCATAAGAATGATGACCATAAAAATGCCAGCTATAATGCCATACTTTATTGAGGTTGAATGTTGGTTCATATTACTTTAGTTTCTGTTTAACCTTCAAGTTTCAAAAATCATGGCTAAAGCCAGTTTCTTTTTCTTAACTAACCCCAGCTTTAAAGCTGGGGTTATGACAACCCTCCCGTTAGGCTTTAGCCGTGATTGACACTATCTTATTTGACGTCTCAAATCCATGTTTTCTGACAAAAGCATCATACTCCTGCGCAAAGGTAATTTTCCTATGATGCTCTTCTTGTGTGCGAATATAATCCCTGACCTTGGGCAATTGCGACTCGCTGACTGAAACGGCAAAGTACTCATCAGCCCATGAGAATTTTTTCGGCACAATTTGATTCTGGTTCATCCAATGGGAAGACTCCCCCTTGATTAATTGCAATACTTTGGAAATATTTTGGTCAGTACCCAAACCAAATAAACAGTGAACATGGTCTAAATGTCCATTTATCGTATCAATAAAAATCTCTTTAGACTTTGCATACTCCTTGATATGATTGAAAAGTTTGGAACATACCTCTGTAGTTAAAACAGCCTCCCTGTTTTTAGTTCCCCAAACCGCATGAATCATTATTTTAACGTAAGACATAGTTTTTCAATTCATGGCTAAAGCCTGTTACGTTTTTTATGCTAACCCCAGCTTTAAAGCTGGGGTTATCCAGAAATAATACATTCGGCTTAGCCGTAATTGAATCTTTTACTAGTTTAACTGAATCTTCCCTTTATGAATCACTCCTACCACTTTCCCGGTAAACTCAGAACCAATGAAAGGAGTATTTTTTGATTTAGAGTAAATATCGCTTTCAGTAAATGTCCATTTCTTATCCGGGTCGAACAAGGTAAGGTCAGCCGGTACATCTTCTTTCACAGCAGGAATATTTATGCCAAGTATCTTTCGCGGATTATGCGCCAATAACTCTACCATTTTATCAACCGAAACTTTGCCTTTCAAAACTGTGTTGGCAACGGCATAACAAGTTTCCAATCCTATCATTCCGAAATCTGCTTTATCAAATTCCAGCTTTTTACAGTCCTCGTCCTGCGGTTGGTGGGCAGAAGTGATTGTATCAATCGTTCCATCTGCTATCCCTTTTATCAGCACTGCTATATCCTCTTTTGAGCGCAGATACGGGTTCACTTTGCAGTTGGTATTATAATCACCTACTGCGCTTTCATCCAACATCAGGCTTTCCAGCACAGTGGGATCCGAAGCTTGGAATTCACGTGACTTGAAGTCGCGGC
>JADMIO010848902.1_pt1 | contig 96027 bp, 89 predicted proteins | sample 8958161 | NCBI WGS metagenome assembly JADMIO01 (sample SAMN16585339, study PRJNA669376) | soil metagenome | isolation source: Crop rotation soil | place: USA: Cullars Rotation, Alabama | collected 2011
GCCGCGACTTCAAGTCACGTGAATTCCAAGCTTCGGATCCCACTGTGCTGGAAAGCAAAATTCACTTTTGAAAATCCCGCCTGTTGCAATTGCCGTCCAATGGTTGAGGTTTCGGCAAAGTTCAACTTGCAACCGAGGGTGTGAAAAGCCACTGATGGTTTAAAATGCATGCAGCCGCGAAGATACCTAAGGCAATGGATAATGGACAATTGATCAGATAAGATACTTTTGCCCTGTGCGGGATATTTTGATCATACTATCAATGTTTTTCGTTGCGTGTAATCCTCATGATCGGGTCCATGAAGGCAAGACTATTTTCAGGTACAATCAACCGTCTGCACTAACTTCCCTCGATCCCGCTTTTGCAAAGGATCAAGCCACCATGTGGGCCTGCACCCAGCTTTATAATGGTCTGGTGCAGTTGGATAGCGGCCTCCATATTCTTCCGTGCATGGCCGAACGGTGGGAAATAACGGATAGCGGTAGAACTTATACCTTTCATTTAAGGAATGATGTTTTCTTCCAGGATAATAGTGCATTTCCTGATGGGCGAGGAAGAAAAGTCCTTGCAAATGATTTTGTATATAGTCTCACCAGATTGGTAGATCCGGCAGTCGCTGCGCCAGGTGCATGGGTGTTGAACCAGGTGGAAAGAGATAGTCTTGGTAATTTGACGGGAATATCGGCAACCGACGACAGCACTCTCCAAATACGATTGCATAAATCCTTTTCTCCTTTTCTAAGCACCCTCAGCATGCCTTACTGTTCTGTAGTTCCCCACGAGGCAGTTGAATTTTATAAATCAGATTTCCGCGAGCATCCTGTTGGTACCGGACCTTTTCGATTCAAACTATGGAAAGAAGGAGTGAAGCTGATTTTATTGAAAAATGAAAATTATTTCGAGCAGAAAAACGGATCGAGATTACCTTACCTAGATGCCATTGAGGTCTCTTTTATCAGTGACAGACAAAGTGCATTTATTGAATTTTTAAAAGGCAATTTTGATTTCCTGAATAGCATTGATGTAAGTTATAAAGACGAATTGCTCAAGAGAAACGGAGAGATGCAATCAAAATACAAAGGGCATTTCAAAATGATGACGAAGCCGTATCTGAATACCGAACATCTGGATATTCTTATGGACCCCGAAATGCCTGTAATGGAAAATCATCCTTTGAACAACAAGCTTATCCGGGAAGCACTGAGCTACGGCTTTGACCGGCAGAGTATGATGGCTTTCCTAAGAAACAACATTGGGACACCCGGAGTCTACGGCATTGTTCCCCCCGGTCTTCCATCTTTTGATTCTTCAATGGATAAAAAGTTTACATACAACCCGTCGCGATCAAAAGCATTGTTGAAAGAAGCTGGCTATCCTGACGGAGAGGGTTTGCCGGTTATAGTAGTCAGCACAGATCCTTTGTATTTGGATCTCTGCGAGTTTATCAAGGCACAATGGGAGCGGTTAGGATTTAGAATAAAGATTGATGTTAACCAGGGTGGCATACAACGGAAGCTGGCAGCTGAACAGAAGCTCGCCTTCTTCCGTGCATCTTGGATTGCAGATTATCCTGATCCTGAAAATTACCTTGCCTTATTTTATTCGAAGAACTTTACTCCGGGTGGGCCTAACTATACACACTATAGCAATAAGGAGTATGATCGTTTATACGAAGAGGCCACAACAGAAACGAATGATGAACGCCGTTATCAATTATATCATCTTATGGACGATATGCTGATGAGGGATATACCTATCATTATATTGTATTATGACCAGGTTGTGAGGTTGGTGCATAACAATGTTTCAGGTTTGCAGACGAATGCGATGAATTTATTAGTGCTGAAAGAAGTGAAGAAGGAAAATCAGTGAAGGATCTTATACATCAACTCTTTCAATAAAGCACCCGGTTCGTTGTTACCTACGTTGACACCTTTCGATCGCATATCGTAATCACGTATGTCAGAAATAATGTTGAGCACTTTATGTTCGGGGTATGCTTTCGCCGCTGCCTCATATTCATAAACAAAATAAGGATTGACGCCAAGCGCACCCGCGACTTGATCCTTACTCCTGATCGGAAGTTTATGGTAAGTGAGTACTTTCATGAAGTAGGAGTAGAGCTGCCCCAAAGTCATGGTAATGTGATTGGACTTCTGATTCTCAGCAAAATAGTTGATGATCATGTTTGCTTTTAGCACATTGCGGCGCGCGAGCGCTGAATTTAGCTCGAAGATGTTGAAGTCCTTGCTGATACCAATGTTATTTTCAACTTGCTCAAGCGTGATTTCATTTCCGGCAGGAATGTTCAAAAGCAGTTTATCAATTTCATTGGCAATTTTCGACAGATCAGTCCCGAGATATTCCGCCGTTACCATGGATGCCTTCGGGTTAATGCGATATCCCTTAGACAAAACGTAACTGTTAATCCATTCCGGGACTTGGTTGTCGTATAACCTCTTCGATTCAAAAAGGATTCCATGCTTTTGAAGTTCTTTGAAAACCTTCAGCCGGCCGTCGATCTTCTTTTTATAGCATAGCACAAGCAATGTCGTCTTCTGTGGGTTCAGAGAATATTCCAAAAACGGAATTCTATCTTCCTTCTTGTCCTTCTTCTTATCTTCTTTACCCGTTAATCCCCTTATCTCCTGCGCTTCCTTCACGATGATGACCTGGTAATTACTCATCATCGGGTATCGCTTTGCATAGCTGATGAGCGTCAGTGCATCTATATCCTTTCCGTAGAGGATGGTTTGATTAAATTCCTTTTCACTTTCCGCAAGCACATTTTTCTCTATGTAATCAGAGATAAGATCAATGTAATAAGGTTCCTCACCCGATAAAAAATAGATCGGGTAATACACCTTATTCTTCAGCTCACGAATGACTTTTTCGTAGGACATTTTAACGATTCAAAGGTATCGGCTAGCCGTCATGTTGTAAGCATCTTGTCTGAAGTTTTATCAACATTTGTTTTAAAAACGACAAGATCCTTGCAGAATAACTATTTTTCAATTAGAACCGCAAATGCTTGACAGTCAGTCCGTTGTTTATAAGTTCTTTCAATGAAGAAACACCAATCTGCAAATGCATATCGGCAAATTTTTCTGTGACTTTAAGATCACTCTTAGAAGTTTTAACTCCCGTGGAAAGCATGGGTTGATCGGACACTAATAACAACGCACCCGAAGGAATCTGATTGGCAAAGCCACCGATGAAAATAGTAGCTGTCTCCATGTCAATTGCCATGCATCGCGTAGTATGAAGATAATTTTTAAAAGCGGTGTCATGCTCCCACACCCGACGATTTGTGGAGTAAACAGTTCCCGTCCAATAGTCTTTGTTGTAATTTCTTATTGTCGTGGACACCGCTTTCTGCAAACTGAAGGCCGGTAGTGCAGGTACTTCAGCAGGTAAATAATCATTACTCGTTCCTTCACCGCGGATTGCTGCAATGGGCAGTATCAGATCACCTAATTTATTTTTACGTTTGATCCCACCGCATTTTCCAAGAAACAAAGCAGCTTTTGGTTGCACTGCACTCAACAGGTCCATGATCAATGCAGCATTGGGACTTCCAATGCCATAGTTAATGATGGTGATACCTTCTGCAGTAGCATTCAGCATCGGACTATCGGTTCCCTGTACAGGAACGTTATTGAACTCCGCGAAGCGACGCACGTAATGATTGAAATTAGTCAGCAGAATGTACTTGCTAAAATCTTTCAGTGCCTTTCCGGTATACCGCGGTAACCAGTTTTCAACAATTTCTTTTTTCGTCTCCATTTATCAGTAGTAGATTGAGCTAATCAGCGGTTTATCTTAGCCGATGTGCTGCAGTTTGAACCAAAGATTCAATCCGACGGACAAAGTTCCAAAATATTTGACATCATCCGTCGTAAATATGTTGTACTCACAGCGGAAGAGTGGGTAAGGCAACACACCATCCACTATCTTATTGCCGAAAAAAAAGTCCCGATGTCATTAATCTCTGTAGAGAAGCTTTTGTTGGTGAATCAACTGCAGCGGCGAACAGACATTCTTGTTTACAACAACGCTTTGCAACCCGTCCTGCTAGTGGAATGCAAAAGCGAAAATATTCCGATCAATCAGCAAGTATTTGATCAAGCCGCAAGGTATAATCTCTCCCTGGATGTGAAATATTTCGTCCTTACCAATGGAAAGCAAACCATCTGCTGCACGATGAATCATCAATTACAGCAATATGATTTCCTAAATGATATTCCACAATATCAGGAAATGAAATGAGTGCAGATTTCTTTAAAACTGATATCAAGTTTCTAAAAGGAGTTGGCGAAGAGCGTGCTGCATTGCTCGCAAAAGAGTTAGGAATACACACTTATGGACATCTGCTCAACCATTTTCCGTTTCGTTATGTTGATCGCACTAAATTTTATAAGATAAAAGAAATTGATCCCGGCTCTTCTTACATTCAAGTGAGAGGAGTGTTGAAAAGTCTCTCCCCCCGAGGGGCTGCGCGAAAAAAGTTTTTGGTTGCTCAGCTTGTTGATGACACCGGAACATTGGAACTGGTGTGGTTCCAAGGATTACGGTGGCTTCCGAACTATTTAAAGCTCGGTCAGGAGTATGTTGTGTTTGGAAAACCTAATGAATTCAAGGGACACATCAGCATCCCGCATCCTGAAATGGAGCTTGTATCTGAATATGATACAGCTAAATCCACAAGTCTCCAGCCGATATATACCACTACCGAAAAATTAAAATCAAAAGGAGTTGATACAAAAGCATTATTGAAGTATCAACGCGCACTGCATCAATTGATGCCTTCAATTCCGGAATCATTACCGAAGGAATTAACTGACCCATTGCGATTGATAAACAGGGATAATGCTTTTCACCAAATTCATTTTCCTGATTCAGCCGATCTGCAGAAGAAGGCATCATTCCGATTAAAGTTTGAAGAATTCTTTTTTCTTCAGTTGAAATTATTAAGCAACAAGATTGCAAGGAAGGAAAGTATAATTGGTTTGCGTTTTGATAAAATCGGGGATTACTTCAATACTTTTTATAAGGAACATTTACCATTTCCTCTAACTGATGCGCAGAAGCGGGTGATAAAAGAAATTCGTCAGGACTGCGGCTCCGGACGACAGATGAATCGATTGCTGCAAGGGGATGTCGGTAGTGGAAAAACGGTAGTTGCACTGCTTAGCATGTTAATGGCATTGGACAACGGTTACCAGGCAGCATTGATGGCGCCAACAGAAATTCTTGCCAAACAACATGCACAATCCATTGCAGTCCTCCTGCAGGACATGAATGTAAACGTAGGGTTGCTGACGGGAAGCACCAAAGCATCACAACGGAAACCTCTTCTCGAATCACTTGCAAACGGCCAGTTGCACATACTGATTGGCACACATGCCCTGATCGAAGAGCATGTGAAGTTTAAGAATCTCGGCTTTGTAGTAATTGATGAGCAGCATCGTTTCGGTGTGGAGCAACGCGCGAAGCTTTGGACGAAGGATGAGTTCACCCCGCACGTATTAGTTATGACGGCAACTCCAATTCCACGCACATTAGCTATGACTTTATACGGAGACCTTGATGTTTCTATTATAGATCAAATGCCTCCCGGGCGAAAACCAGTTAAAACCATTCATCACACCGATGGAAAACGATTGGCAGTATGGGGGTTTTTAAAACAACAGATAGAGCAGGGCAGACAGGTTTACATTGTGTATCCACTCATTAAAGAATCTGAGAAATTGGATTTGAAAAATCTCGAAGAAGGATTTCACGCTATCGAAAGAGATTTTCCGCGGCCCAAGTACCAGGTGAGCATCATGCACGGGCAGATGACTCCTGAAGCAAAAGATTACGAGATGAAACGGTTTATCAAAGGAGAAACTAATATCATGGTGGCAACCACTGTGATAGAAGTAGGTGTGAATGTTCCGAACGCATCTGTTATGGTGATAGAAAGTGCCGAGCGATTCGGCCTCTCACAGCTTCATCAATTGCGCGGACGTGTAGGTCGTGGTGCTGATCAATCTTTCTGCATCCTGATGACTTCAGATAAATTAGGCAACGATGCCCGACAGAGAATTAAGATTATGTGTCAGACAAATGATGGTTTCAAAATCGCTGAGATGGATCTGCAGTTGCGCGGAGCCGGTGATATTGAAGGCACTCAACAAAGCGGCTTGATCAATCTTAAAATCGGAAACCTTGCACAGGACACTGAAATACTACAAGCTGCAAGAACTGCTGCATTAAAAATTTTGGATGATGATCCACATCTGGAAAAACCATCACATCTTTCTTTACAGCGACGCCTCAATGCCATTCGAGAAGAAGAGTTTGAATGGGGTAGAGTGGGATAGCATATAGGAGAGAACTGTATTTGTCCCCCGCTGGCGGGGGCAGGGGGTGGAATTAATTGATAATACATCTCCCACATCGCACCATCAGATCCATTCTCAAACACCACCAGCACAAAAAAAAGATAGGAGGTCTCCTATTGGAAACCTCCCATCTCGATTTAAGCTAAAGAAGCTTACAGAATCACTGCAGAAACAGGTTCATCCCATGCAGTAAGACCTGTTTTCAGAACTGCACGATGACGGAAGTAATAAGTCACCACACTATTCAACCCGTTGATGGTGGTGCTCGCCTTTGTGGTGGGCGCAGTACCTGTCCAGCTATCCGGATCTAAAGGGTTCAGTGAATACTCCCATTCATGCGTACCGTTCTTTGCACGAGCAGCCACAAGTTTCACAGTGCCCGGCAGTTCACCTGCTTTAGCACCAAAAACCCGTGGAGAAGGAATGTGCACCCTCTTCACTTTCATACCGGCACTTTCGATGATTTCAACTGGTTGTTCCAACGGAACTGCGTTAGCAGGATCGTTGGCCACGAACTCAACATATTGGCCGGTAGCAGTAAGAAGGTTTTCAAGCGCAATCCTTTTCACCTGCTGAATGGTAACCTGCAATTTCCCGCCGTCAATAGCCGCCGCTGCTGCAGTCACCAGCTCATTAATAGCTGTTGTAATAGAAGCCAACGGCACTATTGGAACCGGCAGAAATGCATTACCACTACACTTATTCACGACGTTAGTCGCAAACGTGATTAGGCTTGCCACACTCTTCTTTGCTAAATCCAATGCAACCTTAAAACGTATTTGCATAATTGAAATAGATTAAGAGTCGCGTTCCCTGATAACATTTTATCCTTGACCCATTCATGCAGGAAGCTAGCATTTCCTGCATCCGCTCTGCTGAAGCACTCCGGGAACTATACATGCTTCAGTTGGCCACGACACTTTCGCTTTCGCGGAAGGATCACTTTCGTTCGTCATCGTTTGCATGCCCTGTTGAGCATGTCGAATCGCGCTGACGAACATCGCGGATTTGTATATCTTATAATCATGGTGAGTATCGCCCGCCGTGAATTTGTCGAACGGTCGAACCATGGTTCTTATCCCTTTCATAAGTATAGACGTTGATCATCCTCATTTCGCACCTTTTGAAAATATTTTTTCCATCTTATCTATAAGACACATTTTTAAATACAATCTGACCTCTTGTTTCAAAATGTTTATAAAATTTCAACTCTCTCTAATAATATATAGTCAAATAGGCAACAACACTTTCAGAACCCCCTCTATAACTATATACTTAAATAGGCAACAACGCTTCACCCCTTCTATATATATTATTGGTGACAATATTTGTAGCTCCCCCTTAATACCTTATTACCAAATTGTGACAAAAAGAGAAGAAAGCGCGTAATTTTAAGCGTCTATCTAGCTGATTATCAGCGAGGAAAAATATTTTTGCAGAACACTGATTTTCAGGAGAAAATGTATCCGATAAATTGCGGAATGTGGAAGATATATCTATTTTTGTCTAATTAACATATTTCAAAAACGCTCCTCATTGAAAAAAATCACATTCACCTTACTGATAAGTTGTTTTGCAATTCTAAATGCTCATGCTCAGCCAGGAGCAATCGATTTATCATTTAACCCAACAGATAAAGGAAACGGTTTCGGGGATGGGGCGAATAAAAAAATCAATAGCATAGCACTTCAAAGTGATGGAAAAATTCTTATAGGTGGCGAATTCACTAGTTATAATACCATTCCAAGAAATTACATAGCGCGCTTAAATAGCAATGGTGGTTTAGATACAAGCTTCAATCCCGGAACCGGCGCGAACAACAGAATTTCTAAAGTTGTTGTTCAAACGGATGGCAGAATTATTATCGGAGGTTCTTTCACTTCTTTTAATGGAACTGCAATAAACCGTATTGCCCGATTAAACAGCGATGGTTCATTAGATAACAACTTTAGCATTGGAAGCGGTTCAAACGGTGATGTTAACTCTATAGCAGTTCAAAACGACGGAAAAATAATTATCGGAGGGAATTTCAGTACCTATAATGGAACAAGCAGAACTCGCCTTGCCCGATTAAACAATGATGGTTCCTTGGACACTACATTTGATACGGGAACCGGTTTAGATAGTTATATCTATGCTGTCGCAATTCAGAATGATGGCCGAATTGTTATTGGTGGAGATTTTACTGCTTATAATGGAAAGCGTGCGTTACGCATTGCACGATTAAACAGTGATGGCTCTTTAGATTCGACAGTGAAAGTTGGAACAGGACCAGACCAGGTTGTTCGAACCTTTGCCATTCAAAATAATGGGAAAATCGTTATAGGTGGTAACTTCAAATCTTATAATGGAACAACGATGAATCGGATTGCTCGCTTAAATAGCGACGGTTCATTGGATACGAGTTTTAATTCTGGTATCGCAGCCGATAGTAATATCATGTCCGTTGTCCTTCAAAGTGATGGAAAGATTATTATTGGAGGACCATTCACTTCCTATAATGGAAGTATACGAAACTACATTGCACGATTAAAAAGCGATGGCTCATTGGATAGTAGCCTTCCTATGCAAAAAAATGCAACCAATATTGTTCAATCAATTGCAGTTCAAACTGATGGAAAAATCCTTGTAGGAGGGGATTTCATTTCTTTTACACGACAGTTGGCGCGTTTTAACAGCGATGGCTCTCCCGATATAACTTTTTATGAGGGGACGGGGGCGAACGGCACTGTTTCAACAATTGCAATTCAACACGATGGCAAAGCTATTATTGGTGGATATTTCACATTTGTTAATGCTTCATCGAGAAATTACATTGCCAGATTGAATATCGATGGTAGTTTGGATAATAGTTTTAATCCGGGAACCGGAGCAAACGATCATATCCAAAGTCTTGCTATTCAAAGCGATGGTAAGATCATTGTTGCCGGCTATTTCACTTCGTTTAATGGGCAACCTTCTAATCGCATTGTCCGCTTAAATAAAGACGGCTCTTTGGATAGTAGTTTCAATTCAGGAACTGCGGCCGATAGTACTGTTAAAAGTGTAGCAATTCAAAACGACGGAAAAATTATCATAGTGGGTAATTTCTCATCATATAATGGCACTGCGAGAAACCGCATAGCCTGTTTAAATAGGGATGGATCACTGGATAATAACTTTAATCCTGGAACAGGATTAAACAAAATGGTACAGAATGTCCTCATTCAAAAGAATGGTAAAATTTTAATTACAGGCTGGTTCACTTCTTATAACAATATCCCGAGAAACTACCTTGCGAGTATAAACAGTGATGGTTCTCTAGATACTACTTTTAATCAGGGTACAGGAGCAAGCAGTTATGTTGATTATGCCCTTATTAAAAATGATGGAAAAATTATTATCTCAGGAATTTTCTCTTCTTATAACGGCATTTCTAGAAAATATCTGACTTGTTTAAATGCTGATGGTACTCTAGACCCGAGTTTTACTTTAGCGTCAGATATAAACTCTGAAATAGCAGCACTCGCAGTTCAGGGTGATGGCAAATTTTTAATTGGAGGGAATTTCAATTCGTATAACGGCGTTACCGTCAATCGTATTGCACGGTTGAACCCCGATGGTTCTTTGGACTTAAGCTTCAACCCCGGAACGGGCCCAGACTACTATATCTATACTGCTGCAATTCAGAACGATGGGAGAATTATTATTGGTGGAAATTTCTTTTCTTATGATGGCACGGGGAGAAACCGTATTACCCGCTTGAAAGGCGGAGATGACTTGAATACTATTACCGGTCTATGCTATATTGATTACAATCAAAATAATTTCCGAGATAGTGGAGAGCCGGGATTTAGGAATGCTATAGTTAGCTCCACAAGCAGTGGCTACATTTACAGTTCAGCCACAAATCCCCAAGGTGCTTTTTTAAATTTTTCAGATTCAGGTTCCATCGTCACGTCACCGCGGAACCATCCCTATTACACTATTTCTCCGACCCCACATGTTTCCTATTTTTCTAATTATAGAAACAATGACACCATAAATTTTGCTTTTGTACCTATTAGCAACTTCCAGGATTTACGTATAACACTTATACCTCTAAATTTTGCAAGAGTAGGGAGAGATGTTAATTATCGCATAGTCTATGAAAATGTCGGAACAAAAACAATGAGTGGAAGTGTGTTTATGAATATGAATTCCGGATTGACTTTCGTTTCTGCTAATCCGGGCTATAATTCAATAAACGGAACTCGTTTAGAGTGGGTTTATTCAAATTTTGTTCCCAATGAATCAAGAAGTATTGATGTAACTTTAAAGGTTTCTGCCGGTTCCACTATTGGAGATTTACTGCTTCCTGATGCCTTTATTGAACCAATTACATCTGATACCACACCGTCAGACAATAGCTCAACAATTAAACAATTTGTGGGGGGCAGTTATGATCCGAATGATAAATCCATGTTGCTCGGCGATAACTTTACCACCAAGCAAATCAGTGATGGAGAATATTTGAATTACCTCATTCGTTTTCAAAATACTGGAAATGATACTGCTTTCACAGTTGTGGTTCGCGATACACTCGACAGCAAACTCGACTGGAATTCTTTTGAAATGATTTCTTCAAGTCATGATTGTGCTACTACAATTCGTGATGGGAAAAATATTGTTTGGACTTTTGATAATATTCTTCTGCCTGATAGTAATGTGGATGAACCGGGTAGTCATGGCTACATCTGCTATCGGATCAAACCTAACAACAACCTCCAGGCCGGTGATGAAATCAAAAATACCGCATATATTTATTTTGATTACAACACTCCTGTGATTACGAATACAGCAGTCACAACAGTGATTACGCCGACGAATATCAAATCACCATCAGTAGAAAATAATTTCACCGTTTATCCCAATCCTGCTTTAGAAAAAATAACAATACAGCGTGTTGCATCCGCACCAACGCAGCTTCAAATTCTGAATGTCTTAGGTGAAACAGTTCTTCAGGTTGAACTCGACAGGGCGAAAGAGGAAATTGATATTTCTTCCCTCACCAGTGGAATTTATTTTATTCGTTCGGATAATTATTCTACAAAGTTTGTAGTCCAGTAGATAAGAGCTTTTATCCGCTTTCATCCATCAGTTTTTTTCTTGAAAAGGGCTGACATCATTAAGTATATGTCAGACATATCTGTAATGAGGTCAGCCATTTCTTTAATCATGTCCGACACTGCCTTAGTGACGGCAGACATATTCATAGTGATTTAAGACATCACTAAGCATGTGTCAGACGGATGCATAGTGAGGTCTGACGTCATCTTAGTTATGGCTGCCGGATGCTTAATGACGGCTGACATCATCATAGTTCTGTCCGACAGCTGCTTAGTGGTGTCTGACACCATTCTAATGACTTCAGACATCAATATAATAACGTCAGACATAAGCTTCGTGATGGCAGCCATCACTTTAGTGATGTCAGACATATCCTTAATGATGTCTTAAGTTATTTTAAATATGGCTTAAAGATTAATGGAATTTAAGCGAATTATGCAGTTTTTGTTTTTCGCCTGTTTGCAATACGACTTTTCAGGGGAAAACACCTGATGTCGATTTTTACACCTTGAAACCGTAACTTGCCACCTTATGAAAACACCCATTTTTATTTCGGTCTTGTTCATATTCTTCATTTCCTCATGCGCTTTGAAGGTGGATGAGCAGAAGGCGAAAGAGCTGACGAGCTCGTTGCTGAATGATGTTAAGAACGAGAAGTATGATGATTTGAATAAGTATTATTCAAACTCTTTCAATGAAAGCGAACCCACGGAGAAGAAGGTTGCGAAGTTCCAGCGGCTGAAAGATTCTTTCGGGCCTGTGGAATCATACGAGCTGCTGTCCTCGAAACAGGAGTTTAACAACGACCAGGGTTTGAACCAGGTTGTCATTAAATACAAAGTGAAACGCGCCCGTGTTACTACGGAGGAAACTTTCCTCGTCATCAATGACGAAGGAAAGGAGCGGATCATTTTTCATAATATTGAGAACCTGAAGTAACAATTTCCTACACTTATCTTTGTCGGCCGCAGGAAGGGCAGGGAGCGGATGATTAATTCCACTCCTAACCGCCGCCGGCGAGGGAATAAATACATATGAAGATATCATACAACTGGCTTAAGCAATATATTAATATCAATCTTCCTGCAGAGGAAATCGCCGATCTGTTGACTTCCTGCGGTCTTGAGGTGGAAGGCATTCATCCTTTTCAATCTGTGAAGGGTGGCTTGGAAGGATTGGTAATAGGGGAGGTGAAAACTTGCGTGAAGCATCCGAATGCTGATAAGCTAAGTTTGACCACCGTTGATGTTGGCGAAGAAAATTTGTTAAACATCGTGTGTGGCGCACCGAATGTGCAGGCGGGACAAAAGGTAATTGTTGCACCTCCCGGCACGTTGATATATCCGACAACAGGCGAACCATTCGAAATAAAGAAATCCAAAATACGCGGCGAAGCGTCTGAAGGAATGATCTGCGCCGAAGATGAGATCGGACTGGGAAGTGATCATGCAGGTATTATTGTTCTTCCCTCCGATGCACCTGTGGGCAAACGCGTGAAAGAATATTATAATGTTGAAGAGGACGTTGTATTCGAAATTGGTCTCACACCAAACCGTGTGGATGCGGCATCGCATATAGGTGTTGCCCGTGATCTGCTTGCAGTCTTGCGCATGCGCAGGTCGAAGGTAGAGATAAGAGGTCTTCGTACATCTGATTCTTTGATGTCCACTTCTTTATCTATTCCTGCAGTGGATAAATTCAAACCTGAAAATCATAGTCTTTCGATACCTGTTGAAGTAAAGAATACAGATGCGTGCCCCCGATATTCTGCAATAACAATTTCCGGAGTTGAGGTGAAAGAATCACCATCATGGTTAAAGAACCGCTTGCTGGCAATCGGGTTGAATCCGATCAACAATATTGTGGACATCACCAATTATGTGTTGCATGAGTATGGCCAACCGCTTCATGCTTTTGATGCAGACAAGATCGCCGGAAAGAAAGTAATTGTACGCACTGCTCATCCTGCCGAAAAATTTGTCACCCTTGATGGAGTGGAAAGAAAACTTTCTGAACACGACCTGATGATCTGCAATGCGGAAGAGCCCATGTGCATTGCAGGAGTTTTCGGCGGGTTGCATTCAGGTATTGCTGCGCAAACGAAAAATGTTTTTCTTGAAAGTGCAAACTTCAATCCTCAATATATCCGAAAGACTGCTAAACGTCACGGCTTGCATACGGATGCTTCATTTCGTTTTGAAAGAGGTGCTGATCCGGAGGCAACGCTTTATGCGTTGAAGCGGGCAGCAATGTTGATACGGGAAATTGCAGGCGGCAAGATATCTTCAGAAATAGTTGATATCTATCCAAGGCATATCGAACCTAAAAGAGTTGAATATAACTTTCGTTCAGCAGCAACTTTCATTGGAAAAGACATTGATCATTCGGATATAAAAGGCATTCTGTCTTCGTTGAATATCCAGATCATTTCTGAAACTCCTGATAATCTATTCCTGAATATTCCTACCTACAAAGTAGATGTGACCCGCCAGGAAGATGTTGTCGAGGAGATCCTTCGCATTTATGGCTACAACAATATTGAAGAGCCCGCGAAGCTGAATGCTTCACTATCTTATTTCCCTAAGAAGGATCCCGAGAAGCTGCAAAATCGCATCAGCGATTACCTGAGCAGCAATGGTTTTTTCGAAATACTCACCAACTCTTTGTCGAGTAAGAAATACGCTACTGAAAACCATGTGGAGATTCTAAATCCGTTAAGCCAGGATTTATCCGTCATGCGCCAAAGCATGCTCCATGGCGGTCTTCAGTCCATTGAGTACAACCGCAACCGAAAGAATCACGATCTAAAATTCTTTGAATTCGGGACAACATACAGCATCGGCAAGAAAGGATATGACGAGCAACAACACCTTGTCCTATTTCTCACCGGTAAAAAGTTCGATACGACATGGACCGGTGATAAAAGCGATGTCAATTTCTTTTATCTAAAGAGTTTTGTGAGTAACATTCTTCAAAGCGCCGGCATCACTGATTTAAAGGAATCGTCAATTGAAAACGAAATCTTCCATTATGGACTGACGCTTAGTCGCAATGAAAAGCCGGTTGTGTCTTTTGGAAGCGTGAGGAAATCACAATTGAAAAATTTCGACATTGATGACGAAGTATTTTATGCTGACTTCAACTGGCAGTTGATCGTTCGCTACAACAACGCCGGCAATGTTCAATACAAAGAAGTTTCAAAATTTCCACAGGTGAAGCGCGACCTGAGCATGATGATCAGTAAAGAAGTACAATACTCCGATATTGAAAAAATTGCTTACGCAACAGAGCGCGATTTGCTAAAGGATATAAACCTGTTCGATGTTTACGAAGGGGATAAGATCGAAGCAGGAAAAAAATCTTATGCTGTCTCTTTCCTCCTGCAGGATGAACGCCAAACCCTCACCGACAAACAGATAGACAAGATCATGGACCGACTGATGCAGGCCTTTGAAAAACAAGCAGGCGCTGTAATCCGCAAAGGTTAGAGCTTTCTAAAATAGCTTAATAAGTGCTTTTGCGCTCTTTGTGTTACTGAACTTTTCTAATAATATTTCTTCACGTTTTTCGATGTCAGCGGCATTAAATGGCGTTTTCATCAATTTGCTGATCTTGTCCTTCATCAATTCAGGATCATCTGCTATCGTACAGAGATTTTCTAAGCCCGTTTGCTCAACCATTGCTGAATTAACAATACAATGACGTCCGGCAAATAATGCAGAGAGGAGTTTTAATTTAATACCTGTTGCCTGGAAAGTAGGAAGCACGTTGCATTGTGCATTGATGATATGTTGTTTGATCTGATCAGGAGATAAATTGTCCAACAGCATGACATTCTTTTGAGTTGCTGCCGCTTTTTTTAATTCATCCGACGGTTTGTTCCCGGCAATGATTATTTTATAAGGGAGGTCGTTAAATACCTTTTGAATTAAGTACAACGCAGCTTCGTTGTTTTCTCCAATGGAAAGATTACCGTGATAGAACGCGTAATCTCCAGTTCCTTCCTTCGACTCTACTTTTTCAAACGGATGGAAGGCAGGTATGTAATGAACGTGCTTATACAGTGAAGAAAAATATTTGGTGTCCGCAGGGGAGATGGAAGCAATTGCTGATGCATGATTTAAAATTGGTTCGTACTTTTTTAATTTGCCTGCCTCGTTATAAAAATAATAACGTTTAAATATATTGCGTTCTACTTTTGCAAGATTTTCATAATACTCGTGCTCTATATTATGGGTGCGGACAATGATAACATCCCCCTTGCCTCCTTCAAAGAGTGAATTGCGTTGCTTCAAAAAATCTACATCATTTAATAGATACGTGGAATGCAGCCCATCCATTAAAATCGGATAATCATTTCTGAGCAAATTCTTTTTCAATTCATCGGACTGACGGCTAAGTACAATGTACGGCAGTGTGTTGAATAAAAAAGATTTGGTTGTCTTGCGCGGATAATAATTAACTGTTGAGCAATATTTTTTAAGCTCATCAGTTTCAGCCCGGCCATACTCGAAACAATGCAAATGAATTTTGACTCCTTCAGCCTGCAGATATTTTATTTTGTAAAAAATATCTATTACCCCACCATAATCGGCAGGATAGGGGATATCGAAAGAAATGAGGTTAAGATGTGATGCCAAACCAGTTCAATAGCTTTTGCTGTTCCTTTTCCCAGCAAAGCTCTGCGGCTGCAAGTTTGAGATTTTCGAGCCATAAGTCAAATCTTTTTTGATCGGATAGCATTTCTTTTACTTTTTCAGCAAGGAGGGCCGGGTCGTGGCTGTTGGTGATCATACCAACGTGGTAGTGCTCAACGATTTTTTTTACTTCAGGTAGATTGGAAGCAAGCACGGGCAGGCCAGCATGGATGTAATCGAACAGCTTGTTTGGCAAGGAATAGCGGTAGTTTAGACTGATGTCTTTGTCTAAGGAAAGACCTATGTCCGCGGCTTGACTGTATGTTCTGAGCTCTTCCATAGGTAATTTAGGAATGAAGCGGACCTTATCAGATGCATTTTGTTTTAATTTGTTAAATACATCACCTCCCCCGATGATTAGAAGTAAGCAGTCGTCCAGGTATTGCATCATTGCGATGGCTTCTTCTGCACCGCGCCCGATGTTTATGCCCGCGCCTTGAAGGAGTAGGATCTTTTTGTTGTGAGGGAGATTCAGTTGGTGTCTGATCTCTGATTTATTCCACCCCCTTCCCGCGCCAGCGGGGGACATTGGTACATTTCTAATTACAGTGACTGACTTTTGATATTGATTTTCATACTGTTGAGCAATAGATGAATTTACAGTAGCGACATGCTTTAGTCGCGGAAATATCCATTGTTCTATCTTCCGCCATACACTCTGTGTGAGTGAGCGACCAATCAATTCAGGAACCTCTGTAAAATATTCGTGTGAATCGTAATACAATTCCACTTTTTTAATTCTTGATACGAGATAGTTTGCCAATAAGGTATCAAGATCATTGGCGAGTACAATATCTGCACGATGAAATAGTAAATAGAAAAATAACCGCCTGTTATACGTAATATAGAAAAGCGGTCCTTTCTCAAACAGTAGTTTAAAACGAACGGTCTTATATGGACGCTGAACAGCCAGACTGTCTTTTTTCTTTCGACCAACTACAGTGACATCATAACCGTGATTATGCAATGTTATTGCTGTTCGATGAACACGCTGGTCAGTAACAAGATCGCTGGTAACGGAAATGATAACCTTCTTACTCATCGTATTTCACAATACGGATAAGGTTGCCGATGCTTATCAGTCGCAGTGCAAATGCAACAAAGAAACTTCCTGCAATGCTAATGAGAATACGCGGTATCCAATACATGTGCATCGTGCTGACAAAGTAATTTATAGCAAGAGTGGACACAATAAAAGCCGCCAGGGATATCAGCAATGGGTAATTTATTTTAAACCTGAACAAATGCTGAACCATAACAATCTGTGCGATGGCTGTCAATGTTTGCGTTGTCAAACTGGAAAATGCTGATCCTACAACTTCATGTCGAGGAATAAGGATCAAGTTCAAAGTGATATTGATCAGCATACCTACGCTTGCCATGATATTCAATTGCTTCATACTGCCGTTAGCAGTTAACAGCGTACTAAAAATATAGGTGGACGCAATGGGTACAAAACAAAACATCAGGATACCAAATACCACCGCTGATTCATCGATATGTGTAGTATTTTTATAAAGCAACGCCATTAAATCATAACGATAGAAATAGGAAACAATTGCCACTATTATCGCAGGCACCACCAACAATGAAAAAGACAACCTTACCATTTGTTCCACTGGATGCTTTAATTTGATCATCCTTGCAAACATGGGCAGGAGGAGACCTGCAAAAAGAAATGCAATCATATTGGTGGCATCGAGCAACCTGTATGCTGAAGCATATATGCCCGACTGTTCTGCGCCGTTGGACAGCATTCGCTCGAGCATCACCGTATCGATACGATTATAGAAGGTCATCAATAGTACCAAGATTGCGTAAGGATAACTCTTCTTTAAAATCATAAGGTTGAAAGGCCAATTCCAGGAAAAGCGTTTTAACCGGGCTTTATCTATTACGACGACGAGCGTAATGATTGCAGTAATAAGGTATGCAAAGGTTTGAGCATAGATAAACCACCTGATGCCTGTGGGATCGTTAAACGCATGCGTGATTAACAGGAAGCCACAAATAACGATCATGATCGTGCGATCCAATACGGAAATAATACTGTCCGTTTTAAAAAGGTGAAGTCCGGCGAGGTTAGATCGGAGGTAAAGTATAAAGCTAATCAGCACCTGGTTTATTACTAATACAATCAGCATCTTCATCATAATCCATGTGTAACCGATTATGAGGCCTCCGATCAATGTAATGGTGATAAACACTCCGGCTAATAAAAGTCGCAGCATCACAATACTGGAAAAGTGTTTATTCAACAGGTGGTTGTTCTGGGAAATATTTTTGTTGTTGAAATTCGTGATTCCGAAATCCAGAATAATATTGAGTAGAAAGGAAAAGTTGAATAATGCGTAATAGTAGCCATACTGGACCGTGCCCACAGCATTTTGTACCATTCTATCTATTCCGAGGATCCAGAACGGCTTAATCAGTAAATTAAGGGTCAGTACTAAAGCTAAATTAGTAACGAATTTCCGCTGCATGTGCCGTTCGCAAACCTAATTCAAAAATTCGGGAGTTATGGTAGTGGTTTTTTGAATTTCTATACTCTTTTGGAGGAGGTAGGGGGAATTGGTCCTGTTAAAATCCAGAACCTTTTCACGACCATCTCCATTTGCAACCATTGAAAATTCCACCCTCTGCCCGCGCTCCGCCGCTGAAGCTTTGGCGCGTACAACCAGCGGGGGACAAAGACGGTTAAACTGTGGCTTGAGATTCGGCGGTGACCTTTGATTCTATCAGCTTGCCATTTTCACATTTAATAATCCTTGAAGGGAATTTTTCCATAATGGAGTAGTTGTGAGTAGCCATTACCACTGCCCGGCCGCTTTTACTGATCTGAAACAACAGCTTCATAATTTCTTCAGAAGTTTCGGGATCAAGGTTTCCTGTTGGCTCATCTGCAAGAATTAATTCAGGGTCATTTAAAAGTGCGCGGGCAATAACCACACGCTGTTGTTCCCCGCCACTCAATTCATGTGGCATCTTAAATCCTTTAGTAGCAAGTCCAACTTTTTCCAAAACATCAGACACTTTCGCATCCATTTCCGCCTTCTTTTTCCATCCTGTTGCTTTCAAAACGAAGTAGAGGTTCTCCTTTACTGACCGGTCCGTAAGCAGTTGAAAGTCCTGGAAAACAATACCAAGCTTTCTTCTTAAAAAAGGTACTTCTTTCTGCTTAAAACTGTGGATGGAAAAACCTGCAACCGTTGCTTCACCCTGCATCGATTCCACATCGCCATACAGCGCTTTCAACAAAGAGCTTTTCCCGCTGCCCGTCCTTCCGATGAGGTACACAAACTCACCTTTGTCAATCTGCAGGTTTACATCTGCCAGCACAAGGTTCTTTGATTGAAAAATGTTTACACCGTTTAGTTGAACAATCATAAGTCAAGCTTTTGCATTTTTCCGTATGGAATCTCTGCAATCAATTTTATTATTTCTTCTTGTTTGCTTTCCAATCCTGCTTTGTGCAATGCCTTTTCAGGTCGATCTACGCGAAAATAAGCCAGCAGTGTGAAGTCGTCACCGCGCAACTGCACGTAGTCAGGAATCTTTGCAATACCCTTCACCTTCAGAATATACACGGTGTAAAAATACGACTGTTATTTTCTCCTGTAGTAATCATTTAATGAAGTGAACAATTCGTATTTGGTTTTAATATACACCATGAAATCATACTGTGTCGCAGTTTTCAAATATTCTTCACTCACATCGCAGAAGTCAATAAACCTGTCAAACTCATTGTCGCTAAGCTGTACAATATCATCTGCCACATAACGCGACAGCAGCTCTTTCAACAAATTTCTTCTTTTCTGTTCGTTAACAACCTCTGCATTGTGTCGTCGCAGCCGTTCACGCTGACTGAGCTCTTCGTATAAAAAAGTGATCGGGCTCTCCAGCGCATTGATTCCACTTAGCTCATAATCCTTTTTATTATACCCAAGCTTTTCAATATCCTTTTGAATTGCCTCCAGGTCACGCGGTGCTATAATTCGTACTTCAGGCAATTGAACTTGTTTTCTTTTTAAAGAAATATTTAATTGAATATTGGGTCTATAAACAGAATCAGAAAATTTCATCTTCACATATTCATATCCCAGTGCGGCAACAATAAGAGAGTCATTTCGCCTGATGTCGAAAGAAAAAGAACCATCTGCCTGTCCGAAAAAACCCTGTTGTGTACGAAGATTGACAACCATAAATCCGGTCAAGTCAGGGTGAGCAACGCCGGCCTCATATACTTTACCCGAGATATGAATTGTCGAGTCTAAATTTTGAGCAGAGAGAAAATGAAAAGTGAAAAGTGAGAAGAAGAGTATTAATAGAAAGCGATGTTTCATCTATGTGTAACGATCAGTTTTGATTGAACAGAATTTCCGTTTGACAAGACCTGCACCATGTAAACGCCGGCAGCGAAGCCAGAAGTATTAAGAGAGAGTGTAGGAGTGGATGCTGTTTTTGACCAAATTGATTCACCGATTGAATTAAATATACTGACCTTATACGTGCCTGAAAAGTGGAATGGTGAAATGGTAAGGGTCTGATCCACCGGGTTTGGATAAAGTTCAATAGAAAACTTCGGAAGCGTAGCTTCAGCTACATCATTCGGATTATCCTGCAGATAGATCTGCACACCCCCGGTATATAGTCCGATTACTAAATCGGTCAGCCCATCATTATTAATATCAGTTCCACTGATCGATTGGTTAAAACCTGTGGACCATCCAAAATCTCCATTCAATATGGTATCCTGTTTGGAATAAGTGCCGTTCACGTTTCCATCAATGTTATTGTAACGCACGATTTTACCATCCATATCTGCAACAAGCAGCTTCGTGACTCCACTGTCGCCATATAAAAACGGAACTGTATAGCTGTCAAAGTTGGATGGTTTGCGTTGTATGATATGCCCGAGCGTGTCGTTTGTAGGGATGGAATCGAAGTATGCGACCGTGCTTCCGGTATTCTGGTAGTACCTAAGCAGTCCGCCTTCTTTTTTCCCGACAACTAAATCGAGTTTTCCATCCTTATCCAGATCATATAGTTGAGGAGCGGCATAACTTCCAACATCAATTCGCATATAGTTAGCTGTGGTAAATTGAAAATTCGCCGGTGAGCCAGGAGTCATTGCGGTGTTTGTGAAATAGATCAGTTGGCCACTGGCTACTCCAATCAGCATATCCATATCTCCGTCGCCATCCAAATCGCCAAAGGTCGGATACAACGGTCCTTGCAGAATAAGTGAACTCACATTGGCGAAGTCCTCAGTAATCAATTGTAACGAAGGAGTTGAAGCCGTTCCAACATTCTTATAATATGAGAGCCCCGCACTTTTGGCTGTGCCTTTAGTCTTGTAATAATTACCTACTATTAAATCTTTCAGTCCATCATTATCCACATCAAAGAAAACTGCAGTAGCCCCTTCACCCACATCGATCATTTCTGATTGGAAGAGAGAATCATTTTGGAAGTTAAAAACAGGTATTGAATTCGTCCCGGTGTTTTTATAAAACAGCACACTGTTATAGTTTTCAAAATCCCTGTTGCCGACTAATAAATCTTTCACAGTATCATTATCAACATCAACATAGCTGCACACCGTGGTAGAGTGAAGAATAGCCGGAGTATTATACACAGGAAACAAAGTGTCCTGTGTAGTGCACTCCATCATTGCACTTGTTTTCGTGCCCACATTATACAAGCGTAATACATCAATGGTCTGGCCATCACCAAGCAAAACATCTTTATCACCATCACCATCTAAGTCGAGCGTAAGAACTTCTGTGTATACATCAAAGTTTTGCCTCGCATCAGATTGAATGCTATTCGAATTTCCCTGGTCAATTAACGGATCAGGATTATGTAGCGTAATGGGGGCGGGGCAATTAAGTCCGCAATTACAGGCAGCTCCATATACCGGTCTCAATTGGCATATTTGAAAATGTCCCCAGCTATCCGTTTCATAGACATAGTCATTTAGTGAATCGCAGACGCCGTAATGTTCCATAGACATATTGCGATAGTATGCAAGGGTGCCAATACACGAAGCAGGACCTATAATATCCATGTCACCATCGCCATCAATATCATCTACGCGGGGAGTGTTGAATCCACTTGCATATATATTTCCTTTAGAGCCTACTGAATTGGCGGCAAGCATAAGCGAATCCACTACAGTAAATTTCAATCCGCCATTATAACTCCCTTTATACTGGATAATACCACAACTGCACTTCGGACTAATGGTAAACAAATCTGCAATACCATCACAATTATAATCATACATATAAGCCCATCCCATGAGTCTCGGAAAGGAACTGGCATACTGCGGTGCGTAATGAAAAGCTCCTGTTCCGCTGGTACCATCATTCACCAAAGTAATTACTCTGTTGTTTGCGCGATCGAAAATAAAGAGATCCATTTTTCCATCCTGGTTTAAATCCACTTCCGACCAATAAGGAAAATTAATTCCGCCTGCCCACGGCATTTGAAGTGTTGTGCCATAAGCAGAAACGGGAATTAAATTATCGATGTGAAATTTCTGAGCAACAGCAGAGCCGGTGAGGAAGAAAAGAATACAAACCGCCGCGAGCCTACTCATGCTCCATAATAATTTTTTGGAAAAAAGTTTCATTGTTTTCATTTAATTCAACTACGTAAAAACCATTGGGAAGGTTCAGGGTGGAATACGTTAAATCTCCTTGGGCAGACAGCTCATCCGCTTTTTGTCCAAGTGCATTAAAAAACGTTATTTTCTTAGGGCCCGCATTTTTAAAATGGAATTGTAAATCGTTCGATACAGGATTTGGAAAAAGTTGAAACGGAATATCATGCGCATGCTCATCAATACCAATAGCAGTAGTTCCGAAATAAATTTTTACACCGCCGCTTAGTAGTCCTGCCAGCACATCAGGTATTGAATCATTATTAATGTCAGCGGCCGTGACCGTTACCGCTGACGCCATGCTCGATGTGCCAAGCTCTCTCTTTTGCACAACCGTGGCCTTCCTGTTGAAAGTGCCGGAGAGATTGCCATCGATATTGTCATATAAGTAAACATATCCATCCATATTGCTGATGAGCATGTATGTAGTTCCACTGTATTTAAAAAAGAATGGTGAAGCATATCCGTTTAAACTGTTTGAACGAACATCTACATGTCCCAGCGGATCGATGGTTGGCGTAGAGCTGAACGATGCGGCAGCAGCAGTTCCGTTGTTCTGATAATATTTCACCATCCCGTTTTCTGCACCTACTATCAAATCCAGCTTTCCATCATTATTCAAATCATAAAGCTGCGGTATTGCACGGTTGCCTACATCTATATTCATATACTGCGGAGTCTGCAATTGAAAATTTGCGGGCTGTCCTGCACCTGCGATGTTTTGAAAATAATGCAGCTTCCCATTTTCAGCGCCAACAATCATATCCGCATCACCGTCATTGTCAAGATCACCGAAAGTTATTGCCATGTAATTACCAAAGCTGGCAGAGTACTGGCTTAGCACAGCATAGTCATCATTCATCAACTTAAAAGCAGGACTAGAAACAGTCCCTGTATTTTTAAACGCTGCTATACCGCAATGCGGAACTCCTGACGATGGCTCGGAACGATTGTAGGCCACCAAAAGGTCTTTCACTCCGTCCGCATCATAATCAAACAACACCGGATAAGCTGCAGAGCCCAAATCAATCATGCTCCTTTGCAAAAAGTCCACCTGCTCAATATTAAAAACAGGCGCACTGTTCGACCCCACATTCTTATAATACCAAACATCACGATAATCTTCCACGCTGCCTGCTGTGGCAATCAAATCTTTTAGCCCGTCGTTATCGACATCTAGATAATTATGAAAAACAAAATCATGAATTAAAATAGATTGATCGTATGACGGAAATGTTTCATCACTCGTGTCTGCATCCGCGGCAGTTGGAGTACCGCCATTGTGAATCATCAGGCTTGTAGGATTGATCGCATCGCCCACCAGCAATTCCTTTGCGCCATCACCGTCAAGGTCCAGTGCAAAAAGCGTGGTAATAGAATCATCACGTTTAGCAAGCTGAAAAGCAAACGGATCGGAACCATCCTCATTCACGGGCTTCGTTACCGGCTGTGCGCATGCGCTGTGGTACGTGCACACCGTGTTTGTGCCAAAGCAAAAGGCAAAGTTCCCCCAACATTTATCTTCATATACAAACTCAAGCGTATCGCATCTTCCGAAGTGTTCTTCAGCATAATTCCTGTGATAAGCAATTCTTCCATCCGGCACTTCATTGAAGCCCAGCATGTCAAGGTCGCCATCATTGTCAACATCAATAAATGCAGGCATCAGTGTGAAGCTTGCGAAGATTGGTGACAGCGTGCCGTTCGATAATTTTTTTGATCGTATGCTGTCCGACACCAACGTAAACTTGAGTCCGTTGCTAACGGAATAATCATTCCTGTAAAGAATAATTTTTGTCCCGCTGTCATTCATCGTCAAGAAATCCATTTTGCCATCGCAGTTGTAATCGACACAGGTTGCCCAACTGTTCAGCGGCACACGCGGAAACTTGCTTGCATAGTTTGGATCGTATTTGTATGCATCATCTGTCGTCGATCCGTTGTTAATGAAAGTAAGCGCACGATTGTTTGATTTTTCCATCACAAACAAATCCAGCTTCCCATCGCCGTTCATATCTATTTCTGAGATCAAAGGCCAGTTCAAACCGCCTGCCCATGGGTTCAGCAGCAGATTAGAATTAACAGTAACGGGAATGCTATCGTTTTGCCGGAAGTGGAGTTGCTGGCTGAACGCAGAAAAGAAAAACAGTTCAAAAAGAAAAAGAAGGATAACCCTCACATTTACAAAGGTATGAGAAAGTAATTACTGATGCAGGTTATCAGCCCTAAATCTTCCACATCACCGATGCATTAATCACCCGGCCATCAATGGGGGCCCACAGCTTTTTGAATTGAGGGTGGGAGGGGGTGCCGGTTACGATGTCTTCATATTTTGATTGCTGGAAATCCAGGAGATTTTCGCCGTTCAGCACGAACGTGAAATGGCCGGTTTTAAATTGCACGGAAGCAGCAAGAAAAAAATAATCGCGCGTGCGACTGCCATCATCGCGGTATTGAAAACCATTGTAAGAAGCTTCCACACCTGCACGCCAAACTTCTGTAAACTCATCCACCAACGTCAGCGCAGCGCGATGCAACGGTGTGTAGGGAATGTATGGCTGCTCTGCTGCAGCTGCATTCTCCGGAAGCGTGTACGTATATCCTACGTACAACTCATAAGGATGACGCGTGATGCGTACGTAATTGTCAATGCCTTTGGTGGAAACCGTTGTAGGGCTATTGATAAAAACAAACGAAGTGTCAGACACGGTCATGATGCTGTGCTCAATCTCCGTAAGGAAAAATGTTTGGTTAAAAAAGAAAGACAAATCCTTCCCGAATATTTTCGTGTAATTCCATTCCGCTGTTCCACCCACTGATTTTTCGGGCTTGATGCCTGCGGTAAACTGCGGCAGGACACTGTTGTCGTAGAAAGAATTTTCTTCGACCTCCAACAGGTCAGGTGTCTTGTACCCGGTGCCTCCGTTGATTCGAATGGAAAAATGTTCACTTGTATGGATGAGCATGGCTGCTGAAGGCAGCACGAACCATCCGTAAACAGAATGGTAATCTCCACGCAAGCCCGCCTGGAGATTTATCTTCTTTGAAATGCTAAGGGAGTACTGCGAGAACAATCCAACAGTATGATCGCTATAACCCGGCAAAGCAGCGCCATCCTTGTTTTGAAAATCATCCAACAAATAATTGCCTCCGAAAACAAAATTGTGATTGTTGCGCGGTATCAAATAAGACAACTCCGAATACACATTCCATTGCACGCCGCTGAAATCTGTGAACCAAGAATTCTCTTTTCTGTCAAAGCGGTTGGCGCTCGACTTCAACGACAGCTCGTTGCTATTTTTCGCCACTGATGTCAATTCCAAATCCACTCCCGCGCGTTCACTTTTCGTTGACAGATAAAACGAATTCAGGGAATCTATCGAACCATTAACCGCCTGCATGTCGCCACCCTTGCGGTTTTCGGAAGATGCGGTGACACCAAGTTTCAACTTCGTTGCTTCGCTGAAATCATAAAAGAACTGCGGATGCAACAGCAAAGAATTCAATTGCGGCACATCCGAGAACCCATCCTTGTCCACATCCCCCGCTTGTTGCGTAGTGTACGCACCCAACATCGTGTAGCCGGATTTATTTTTTCTGCCCGACAGGTATGCATTCACGTTGGTTTCCTTCAGCGTCGATTCATTCAGTGTTAAAGTAAACTCTCCCGAGTCCAACGGTTGCTTAGAAATAAAATTGATGATACCCGCAATAGCTCCACCGCCATTCAGCGTAGATGCAGGTCCTTTGATGATTTCAATCTGCTTCAGATCCAGAGGAGGAATTTGCAGGATGTTCAAGCCGCCGCTCAGTCCTCCGAACGCAGGCATGCCGTCACGCAGCAGCAGCGTGTATTTCCCGTCAAGCCCCTGCATGCGCACAACGGAACTATTACTCACGGGCGACGTCTGCTGAATCTGCACACTCGAAATATCGCCGAGCACGCTGGCCACGTTGCCGGGCTTGATAGAATTTTCCTCCACCAGGTCTTCTTCTCCCAGCACCTCCACTTTTATCGGCGCATCTTCAATGCGCGAGTTCGTGCGCGTAGAAGTCACGATCACTTCCTCCAGTTGCGCTTCATTCGCTGCAAGGAGCACCACCAATGGCTGAGCAATCGTCAGCGGAAAAGTCACGCTGATGCTCTTCTTTATATAACCGATATAGCTGATCGTAAATGCCTGTGTCCCGTCGGCAATGCCCGTCACCGTTGCCACGCCGTTTAAATCCGTAGTAGCTCCTGTAGTTGTATTCTGCAGCACCACGGCCGCACCTATTATCAGCACACCTGTAGCGCTGTCCTTCACCAGCACGCTGAAAGAGTTCTGCGCCGCCGCTGCGTGGGCAAATAAAAGAAGTACTAAAATTGATCTCAGGCAATGCAAGCGTCCCAAAATTACGCCAATGCCGGTGTTCTTGGTGTTGCTTTCCTTTTCGGCAGCAAATGTATACCAATGCCTCAATACAATTTCACTTTATAACCCGCAGCCATCTTTTGCAGTTGATCATCGCTGATGTGGTGAATGTTTTTACTCCCATGATAGTTTTCAACCGTCATCACAAATATGCGGTAGTTAAATTCTGAAGCAAGTTTAAAATATGGTTGCATCTCCCAGTCCATGGTGAAGGTGTTGTCTACAATCACTTTCTCACATTCGGCCTGCAGTGCTGTTTTTGTTTTTTCAATGCATTGATCGTAGGCGATATGGTTTTTATCGAATTCAAATTTATACTCACGCGTTAGTGCATTCGTAAAGTAGCTGTCGATTGAAAACACCGGGTATTTTCCGTTTTCAGACAATGATTCTGCAAGCGTTGATTTGCCGCTTCCGGGCAATCCTCTTAAAAGAAACAAGGATTTCATTTCTGCGAATGTAGATTTTCCTTTTAAGCAATATGTGTTTGCCAAGTAAAACAGTGCGTTCACTGTGGAGAGACAACTCGCCACTAAGGCAGTTGCCAAAATCGACACCAAGCAGAGCGCATAATGCATTGATTGGTATGTCTTGAGACCGTTCATCGAACTGTGTCAAAGGGTATAATTATCTTTAAGCACAATGAGAAGAAAAAAAGGAAAAACGATTTTAGTTAATTCTCACCCAAGGGGATCCTCTGAGATTGACTATGCTGGTTTTGAACAACAGGCACTTCAGGCATTAAAGGAGAAAAAGTTGGATCAGTTAGAAGGCAAGAATGGCTTACTAAGCCAACTTTACAAGCAACTATTGGAAAAAGCCCTGGAAGGAGAGATTGATCAGCACATGCTGTATGAGGAAACCCAGGAGAAGAACCGCAAAAACGGTAAGACAAAGAAGACAGTGCGCAGTAGCACAGGCACCTTTGAGCTGGAGACTCCCCGGGATCGCAATGGCACCTTTGATCCGGAACTGGTAAAGAAGCGGCAAGTGTTTTTAGGAGCGGAGATTGAAGCCCGCATTGTATCTATGTTTTCCTACGGGATGAGTTATAAGGATATTAGTGAACATGTAGCAAGCATGTATGGAGTGGAAGTTTCTCCTGCTTTAATATCAGCAGTCACAGATAAGGTATTGCCTGAGATCGAACAGTGGCAGAACCGCCCGCTCAACCAATGCTATCCTGTGATCTGGATGGATGCCATGCATTTTAAAGTAAGAGTTGAAGGAAGAGTAAAAGCGATGGCTGTGTATGTGATCATCGGTGTGAACGAGTACGGGACAAAAGAAATTCTTGGGCTATACATCTCAGAGAGGGAAGGAGCCCGCTTCTGGCTTCAGATACTGACTCATCTTCAAAGTCGGGGACTCCAAGACGTGTTCATTGCATGCGTAGATAATCTCACGGGTTTTGTAGAGGCCATAGCATCGGTATTCCCACAAACGCAGGTGCAGCTTTGCATCATTCACCAGATACGTAACAGCATTAAATACGTTGTCTACAAAGACCTCAAAGAGTTTATGCAAGACCTGAAGAGGATTTATCAATCGCCCTCTGAAAGCGGAGCTGTGCAGGCTTTAGAGAACCTTGATAAAAAATGGGGGAAGAAATATGCAGTGGTGATAAGATCCTGGAAGAATAACTGGTCTAACTTAAGCACCTACTTCAACTACAGTGATGACATCCGGCGCATGATGTATACCACAAATATTATTGAGGGGTTCAATCGTCAGGTGCGAAAGGTGACAAAGACCAAAGGAAACTTTACCAGTGAAACCGCACTGATGAAGGTGCTTTATCTGGCCACCAGGAACATAGACCGCAAATGGGATGGAGTAATCCCCAACTGGAAACTTATTGCAGCGCAGTTTGCAATTGTATTCGAAGGAAGATTCGATCTTCAAAAGAGTATGGAGTTCGTAAGTAGCAGAGAACGCTATTAAAATATTGATAAATTCCTCGCTCAATGGCCATCATGATTTATCAACATTTTAACAGCACATCATCAATAAAGAATGAATTAATAAATTTGAAAACCAAATTAACTTCCCCGCTGACACAGTTCAGTGAACGCTCCCCATGTCTTTAACAAGAGGTGCGGCGTGAAAAAGTACAATTACGTCGCGAACCTGCAGAGGAAGCACGTAAACGTGCATAGACACGTACCATCTCTATAGCTTTAGCGCGTAACTCTGCAGAGACGCGTACTAGCTCTGTAGAGAAACGTACTATCTCTGCAGACAAAGCGGCAATCTCTGCTGGTTCACAACGTAAAAGACACCTTATTGCGCGTATCTCTGCAGAGTTACCGAATTTCTTTACCCTTTTAGCTCGCATCTCTGTAGAGAAACGTACCATCTCTGCAGTTTCCTGTCATTTCTCTGCACTTCCATCCCGCGGATGAGCATGTCAGCGTGTATCTCTGCAGAGAAATCCGCTAACTCTGCAGAGATGGTACGTACCTCTGTAGAGAAAGCGCGGATAAGTACAGAGATGGTGCGGGGCTTATTTATGTAATCAAAAACAGGAGTAATAATATATTTGCAAGCAAACCGCTGTAGATATAAACGCCAAAATGATTACTACCCCGACAACCTTTATCACTGGCGCAGGGGCAAGTTATGGTTATGGTTTCCCATTGGGTTTTGATTTAGTGGTAGACATAATAAATCTTCTCGATAATCTTATTAGCTATGAGGAGGAAAGTCATTATAAGGGAGATAGATATTCCGTTCTGCGTAACTATTTTCAAAAGAAAAATCAGCCTTTAGATCTAAAGAAATTCCGACTACGATTATATGGGTCAGGGACTCCCTCAATAGATAGATTTTTGGAAAATAATTTGGAGTTCGAAGCAATTGGGAAATTTTTCATTGCGTTAGCAATATTCCGCCGTGAAAATCCAAGAGTATTTAATATTTATGATTCAGAACTTGCCCGAAGAGGTAATAATTGGTTAGCTCATATATGGTATAATATGACAGAAGGAACTACATCGGTAGAAGATTTCAAAAAAAATCAAGTTTCTTTTGTTACATTTAATTATGATCGATCTCTTGAATATTTTTTTGTTAAGCACATCCGAAATTTTTATGATAAAACATTTGAAGAGGCATTGGAAATAGCAAAATCTATAGATATAGTACATGTTTATGGACATTTAGGAGAGTATGATTCTCTCAGAACGGAAAACGAACATTATATCCAATATGAACTCTATGAAGATTTATTGGAGAGACTGGAAAAGCAAATTGACCATATATATAACTGGTCGTCAGAAATTCGAGTAATTACGTCTAAACGAGATGAAAAGGAATTCGAGAATGCCTATAAATTATTATCAAAAGCTGAAAATGTTTATGTTCTGGGCTTTGGATTTGATAAACTAAATTTAAAGCGACTTCGATTACGTGATATAGCTGAGAACGTTGAAGTTTATTCTACTGGTATTGGGATGTATAAAGGACAAGAAGAGTATATTCTAGAGCATTTCCAAGATACTATGTTTCACTTCGTGTCACATGAAAGTATTCTTTCATTTTTGCGCGAAGTATATTAATTTCACTGCTCCATAATAACCATGAAAAAATTACTCCTTTTAATCTTAACTACATTTTCTTGTGTCGTAATAGCACAAACACCAAAATGGCCTGATAGTTTAAACATTACTCTACCATCGAAAAAAGGGAATATTTTTTATGAGCATATCATAAATATAGATTCTGCAAGCAAAGATCAACTATTCAATGCAGCGAGAAGTTGGTTTAGTAGTACGTTCCTTAGTGCAAAATCTGTATTGGATTTGGATGATCGAAGTGCTGGAAAATTAATAGGCAAAGGTAATTTATCATATACTGGCTTACAGAAGACATTCGGAGAGCGAAGAGCAAGTTTTATAATTGATATTACCGTCAAGGATGGCAAGTATAGAGTAATAGTTTATGATATAAAGGATCTTTCCGAAAATGGTTATGGGGACTTGAATTTATACAACTTTGAAAATTTGCATCCAGAGTTAAGGCAGAAATATAAAGCAAAGTTTAAATATGACGCCCTCTCTTCATTTGATCAATCTATAAAATTGTTACTTGCTTCGTTAGATAAAGCATTAAAGGATGCAACAAAAGATGCTTTTTAATGTGATGCCAATTAATCCATAGATTTATGTTAAAGGTAAACGATTCAATTACGCAGTATGAAGTATTACAAACAATTTTAGGATCATATATCGATGGACATAAATCTATTCTTAAGGATAACGATAATCCACCTAGATTGACTTTTGAGTTTGTTACAATGGCGCTTGGATATAAAAATCTCGCTAGAGATTTTTTTTTAAAAATTTTACTCGACGATGGACATCTAAAGCGAAATGAAAATACTTCTGATGGAGAGCCGTTGATTGTAACAACAAATGGAAGAAAATTTTGGAATAATGGTGGCTATTTGAAGGAGCAAATGCTTAATCAAGTTGAGGAAGAAATAAAATTAAATACTGTTCAAAAACTTAGGCTTGATAGAAAGGTGTTTTGGATTCCAATTTTGATATCATTATTAGCACTTGGATTTGCCGCTTCCACATTTATCTTAAATTATCAAAACAGTAAGGCCGATGTTTCACTTATCCCGTATAAGCTAGTGAGTGGAGCTTTCAATGATAAGGATGGCAAAAAGAAAATATTTGGAGTTTACCGCGCAATAATTGGTAATAATGGTAATAGACCAGTGACTTTGCTTGGGTTAAAGCCATATTATGGAAATTCTGGAATCCTGTTGACGACCTATAAGGGTTCTAATGATGCTCATCAAACTAATGTTGAGTATAAAATATTTAGAATACCTGACACACTAATGACCGAACAATTGTTAGATAAGGAAGAGAATCTTTGGAATTTTAGAAATGAGGGATTAGAAAAACTGTCAGTACTAAATAAGGTAATTCCTCCTGGAGAAATTTATTCTCTCAATATTGGAGCAATATTTGATTTATTCTCTGATACCACAAAACACTATTCGACTATGATTTTCACAACAGAATTGCTTTTTTCAAATGGCCAGAAACTTAACTTTGGAGCAGGAGGAAATATTGGCTTTGATGAGTAAAGCCCTACTCCCCATTTAGGGATATTAGCGCAGACATTTTGTTGCAAGATGAGCAGCACCCACATAAAAGAAACTTCTCCGATTTCTATTGAACAAGTATTCGCTTCGTTCAAGGAACATTTTGATTTGCCGAGTAACAACAATATCATACTGTCGGGAAAATATGGTATTGGGAAAACTTATTTTCTTCAGAAATTCTTTGAGCAAAATTCAGAGACTACCAACGCCATTTTTGTATCTCCGGTTCAATATTCAGTGATCTCGAATGATAATATTTTCGACTTAATAAAGGCTGATATAATCCGAGAGCTTTTTGTTAACGGTCATTTTATAGTGAAAAAGCAGGTCGAGTTCGACAAATTTGATTATGTAAGCCATTACATTGCTAATAATCCACTCAAACTCATTGAATATTTACTCCCTCTATGGTCAAAGGTTAGTATCGAAGGTGCAATTGCTAACGAAGCGATGAAGTCATTGAAAACATTTAAAAAAGATGTTGAAGCTTTTAAAAAAAGGATTGATAAAGCAGGGGAATCTGAATCATTGGCGTTGATGGAATTTGCTGAAAAGGCAAATACAAATAATAATACATTTCTTGAAGAAAATGCGATTACGACGTTAATAAAGAAGCTTCTGAGCGGAATATCGAAAAATGGAAAAAAGAATGTTCTGGTAATTGATGATTTTGATCGGTTGGACCCAGAGCATATTTTTAGAATTCTTAACATATTATGCGTTCACAAGGATGAAAATTATAATGAAAACAAATTTGGTTTCGATAAGATAATTCTTGTATGCGATATTGAAAACATTGAAAAGATTTTTCATCATAAATACGGAAGCACAGTTGATTTCGACGGATATATTGATAAGTTTTATTCATTAGACATTTTCAAGTTCACGAATAGAGATGCTATTGTTCTTTATATAGAGCGTGATATTGGCAAAGAATTGAGTGAATCTGGTAAATTGTTTTTCTGTGAACTTTTAATTATTTTAATAAGGCAAGGACACTTAACTGTTCGTCAGTTGATGAAGCATCATCATTTGAATTCAATTAATATACCCAACAAGATTATTAATACTGAAAACTTTAACGAAGTGATAAGTAAATGGGACTATCGTGGGAGCCGACCATCTTTTTTAAAGCATATCAGTTTAAATATTTATGCGGAGGATGTGGAAGTTTTTAAAATAATCCGGTTTCTATCAATTTTGATTGGAGATTTAGATAAGGTTGATTCTATTATTAACTCTTTAAGGAAGACTGCTGGCAGAAACATAATGGTGGATCAAACATCAGGACACACAATACTTACTGTTATTATTAAAGCTTATCACTTCCTTATGAAAGGGAGGGACGACCGATTCTTTTCATTTAGACACGGTTCGTTAAAGTATCCTATAGGAGAATATCGAACGGTTCCATATGAAATTATATTTAAATATACTCATGAATTACAATATGACGGATCAGAAGGATTTTTTAAAGATGCAAAGGTGGTACCTCTACCAAATAATATTCCCAATCCAAGATTGCCAGTATACATAGATTGGAAAGATGTGTTTAATGACCTATCTGACATCATTAAAAGGTTTAGGCAACATTTTGTTTGATCATGGTTCAGCGTAAAATAAAACACCTTCTCAACATAGAGAATTCTTACATTCAGTGGAACTTTCCCCTCTTAAAACAAAAGCTTAACACCACTCATTCAATAAATCCCCATCCTCATCCTCTTGGCCAACGATGCTAAGTTTGCTAAATGGGGCGAGCATGGAAACCACAGGGCACTGAATGTGGTGGGAAGGGAGTTGATGAAAAAGAAAATAAATATTTTCAGATTGATGGGTACCTTTTGATGAGCTCGCGCATTATACCTATAGAACAGGGTTAGTGAAGCCAACCAAGGAATGGAAGGCAAGCTCCCTGAAAAATTAAAAACTTAAATTTTATGAGAAAGAGAAATTTGAAAAAAGCACGAATGCTGATGGAACGTAAAAGAGCGTTAACAACGGCGATAAGCCGTGAGGTGACTGGTTTTCGTAAATGGTTGTTTATCCTGTTGGCGGTGGTCACGTCAAAACGAGTGAAGGTGGCCAACCAGTTGTACAACCTTAATGATGGTGCATTGCATGCAAGAGGAACCACGTTCGTAACCAAAATTTCGGGTAATCCATTCTTCGCAACGCCGATTCCCGCGCTGCTAACCATTACTACTGCGTTGGCAGACTTTATGGCTGCCATTAACGCTGCTGTTAACAGGGATAAGCAGTTGGTGGAAGCGAAGAATGCAAAAAGGGAGACTGTGCTGAACCTGTTGGCAGCGCTTGGTAATTATGTGGAAGATGTGGCTAACGATCCTGCCAGTGCGCCTGCTACTCCGGCGGAAGTTATTGAATCGGCAGGTATGCGTCCTCGTCCTTTTGTTGCCCGTGGCAAACAAGTGTGGGAAGTGTTCCGTGGAGTGTTTTCAGGTACTGTTAAGCTTTTCGCTGCTGCTATCAAACGTGGTATTCATGAATGGCAGTACACGAGTACTCCTTTAGATGAAGACAGTTGGATTTCTCTACCTTCAACTACGAAGGCCCGCACTACTATCTCAGGACTTACTCCGATGACTTATGTTTATTGTCGTCATCGTACTGTTACTAAAAACGGAACCTCTGATTGGGAAGGTCATGATCCTATAGCAGTAATATAAAATTTCGGTGAGGACGTTTTGACTTATGTGCCGCTCCGCTCTTCAAAAGGCGGGGCGGTTTTTTGTAACTAGTTTTTGAAATGACAAGTAGTTATGTGATCATTCACCATGCCTGCGGCTTGCATGAAGGCATAACAGATGGTACTGCCGACGAACTTAAATCCTTTTTCATAAAGTGATTTGCTCATGGCATCAGATTGTTCGGTGCGCGCGGGAACTTGTTTCAGGTCTCTCCATTTGTTGTTCAATGATTTTCCGCCCGTGAATTGCCAGATGTATTTATCGAAGCTGCCGAATTCTTTTTGCACTTCAAGAAACCGCTGAGCATTGTTGATGGTGCCATAGATCTTTAGTTTGTTTCTGATAATGCCTGCATCGTTCAATAGTTTGGCAATTCTTTTTTCCGAGAATCGTGCAACCTTTTCAGGTTGGAAATTATCGAATGCTTTTCTGAAGTTTTCACGTTTATTCAAGATAGTGCTCCAGCTTAACCCTGCCTGGAAAGTGTCGAGCACAATGAATTCAAACAGCTTCCGATCGTCGTGCAAAGGAACACCCCATTCTTCATCGTGATATTTCATCATGAGTTCCGACGACAAGCACCAGCCGCAACGAATAAGTTCCTTTTTAGCCATATATAACAAAGTAAGTAATTTTACACCCTCAAATGGGGTCAGATATTAAATTGAACACAATTGATGAGGCGTTGACCGACATCAAAGCAGGGAAGGTAGTTATTGTTGTGGATGATGCGAACAGGGAGAATGAAGGTGATTTCGTTTGCGCCGCTGAAACTATTACTCCTCAGGTGGTGAACTTCATGGCTACTCATGGACGTGGGTTGATTTGCGCCTCTTTGACTGAAGAACGTTGTGACGAGCTGGGACTAGAGATGATGGTGCGCAACAATACTTCGTTGCATGAAACACCTTTTACTGTGTCAGTGGACCTGATCGGTTACGGAACAACGACTGGTATCTCTGCTTCTGACCGAGCGAAGACCATTAAAGCATTGATCGATCCGAAGACAAAACCGGAAGAACTCGGCCGCCCCGGACATATATTTCCTTTAAGAGCAATGACAGGTGGAGTGTTGCGACGTGCGGGGCATACGGAAGCTACTGTTGACCTCGCGCGGCTTGCAGGAATGAAACCCGCGGGCGTGTTGGTGGAGATTATGAATGAAGACGGAAGCATGGCGCGGCTGCCTGAACTGAAGAGGATTGCTGAACGGTTTGATTTGAAGATCATCAGCATTGAAGATCTGATTGCGTATCGCCTGAAACAGGAAACTATTATTGAACCGGAAGTGACTGTGAAGCTGCCCACGGATTACGGTGACTTTATTCTGCACGCATACCGTCAGAAGACTAATGAACAGGAGCATCTTGCTTTGGTGAAAGGCAATTGGAAAAAAGATGAAGCGGTGCTGGTGCGGGTGCATTCATCATGTTTGACGGGTGATATTTTCGGGTCGTGCCGCTGTGATTGCGGTCACCAGTTGCATAGAGCAATGGAGATAATTGAGCAGGAGGGGAAAGGTGTGATTGTGTATATGAACCAGGAGGGACGTGGCATTGGCTTGCTGAATAAGTTGAAAGCATACAAGCTGCAGGAGGAAGGATATGATACGGTGGATGCAAATATTCAATTGGGGTTTCAGCCGGATGAGAGAGATTACGGAGTGGGTGCACAGATACTGCGTGACCTTGGTGTGAACAAAATTCGATTGCTGTCAAATAATCCAAAGAAGAGAGCAGGGTTGATTGGATATGGGTTGGAGATCGTGGAAGTGGTTCCGTTGGAGATAGCATCTAATAAACATAACAGATTGTACCTGGAGACGAAGCGGGACAAGCTGGGACATACGATTATCACTAAAAAGGATTAATACTCTGCTATTGTCATTCTGTAAGAATCTATTTTCAATTGCGCACAAGCTTTTAAAAAGATGCTTACAGCATGACTAAGAAATACCTTTGGCTGATTCTCCTGTCTTTTTTTCATCTTTCAATCTGTCACTCCCAATCGTTTTTTAAAAACCGTTCACTTATTGCGCGAGTGCATTATGGATATATTGCTGCGCATCGGGAAAGAATAGAGCATATCGTAGAAGGGCACACTTCAGGATTCCAAATTGATTTGCAGAAACAAACTGATGGAGCTGTGGAATGGCAACAAATTCATGGCTATCCGCAGTTTGGATTTTCCTATGTCTACGTGAATCTTGCTAATGATGCATTGCTCGGCCGTGCTAATGCTTTGATGGGGTACATCAATTTTCCACTGGTTAAGAAACGGTCGTTTCAGTTTGATCTGCATCTGGGTTCCGGTCTCGGTTATTTGTCTAAACGGTATGAGCGTGTAGAGAATCATAAGAACCTGGCGATCGGTTCACATTTAAATGCTGCTATTCAGATCATGGCAGAAACACAGTACCGGTTGAGCAATCATTTGTTTATGCATTTGAATTACGGTGTCACACATTTTTCAAATGGAGCATACCATGTTCCTAACTTAGGAATCAACAATATTTCTTTGAATGCCGGGTTACGATATCAATTTACTTATCCGGTTTCATTTATTAAAAGAGAACTGCCGGCATACGAAAAAGCATGGAGCCAGCAATTGATATATGCTGTTGGTGTGAAGGAAGCATATCCACCAAGCGGACATCAGTACTTCGCGCACACGCTTAGTTATACTATTGCTAAACAGGTGAGTTATAAATCAGTGGTCGGATTCGGTGGTGATGTGTTTTATGATCTTTCTTTAAGCCAGTTTGCTGATGATCCCAAAGCATCTGAGATTGTCCGCGGTGGGTTACATGTATCGTACGAGATGCTGATCAGCAAAGTGACAATGGTGTTGCAGATGGGGGGCTATGTTTATGATCAGTTCAAATTGGATGGAAGTTTTTATCACCGGTTTGGATGGCATTATACGTTGAATAAAAACCTATTTGCCAATCTTAGTTTGAAAACACATTTCGCAAGGGCGGATTATGTGGAATTGGGAATGGGATGGCGGTTTGAGTAGTTATGAGTTATGGGTTATGAGTTGAAAAGACTGGTTTTTGTAGTGCTTATATCGAGCTGCATGTTTTCTTGTACGAAGGAGAATATGTGTGATTGCTTTAAGGGTACCGGTGATGATATTATGGAAACAAGGACGCTTTCCGATTTCGATGTGCTTGAGGTGCATAAAAATGTGATCGTTAAGTTGGTTCAGGATACTATTAATTATGTGGTTGTGGAAGGGGGTGATAATCTGATTTCTTTAGTTAAAACAGATGTGGACAATGGGGCTTTAAATATTACTAATAACAACACGTGCAATTGGGTTCGGAGCTTTAAGAAGGAAATTTCTGCTACTCTTCATTTTAAAAATATTAAAGAGATCAGTCATTATGGTTCAAAAGATATTACGTCGGAGAATACAATAATTACAAAAAGTCTTAACGTTCAAAATTTCAATAGTGCCGATATACATCTTACTGTTCAAACTGATGAATGTTTTGCAAGGCTGATGGGCGCATCAGGAGATATTTATATTACAGGACAGACAAACTACAGTTATGTGTTCGGTGGAAGTTTTGGTTTTGCTTATGAACAGGATCTTGTTCATAATACATGTTTTGTTGATCACCGTGGAAACGGAGATATATATGTAAGCACGGGGGCCTTGCTGCAAGCGAATCTCAGCTATGTCGGCAACATATATTATACGGGTAACGGCAAGGTGGAAAGCAAGATTACAGGAAGTGGCAAATTGATCCGTTATTAGGGATTTTAACCCTGTTTTTCGCTCCGTTGACCAAAATATTTACACTGTTCATCAAATTAATTTTCATAATCTAAAATGTTGGATTAATTTTGATCTGTTAAAATTTTGTAATATGATTATCACTCAAGTAACATCAGGAATTAAGGTAACGGTGGAATCCTTCTACCGCCCGGACCAAAGCAACCCCGCTTATAATCAGCACGTATTCGCTTACCGAATATCTATTACAAACAATAGTGATTATTCAATCCAGTTGAGACGAAGACATTGGTTTATCATCGACTCCTCTGCCACGAACCGGGAGGTGGAAGGCGAAGGAGTGATCGGGGAACAACCAATCATCAATACAGGAGAGAGCTACCAATATATTTCAGGTGTGAACTTCGATTCAGAAATCGGAAAGATGTATGGTACTTATTTGATGGAACGCGTGATGGATAAGAAACAGTTCTATGTTCGCATTCCGGAGTTCATGCTTGTTGTTCCTTATAAGCTGAACTAATGAAGTTGGCGGGCCGTTGAGCATGTCGAGAAGACACTTCGACGAGCTCGGTGTCCGAAAATGATCTCTAAAGAGTTTTCTCTGGAAATTTCAAAATGTTTAGAAGTGCTGTCGAAAGGCGGCACTATTCTTTATCCTACCGATACCATCTGGGGTATTGGTTGCAGTGCCACGGATGAGCAGGCTGTTGCAAACGTTTTTACCTTGAAAAAAAGGGCGGATTCAAAAACCATGATCATACTGGTGGATACGGAGGAAAGATTATCCACTTATATTGAACAGGTTCCGGAACAGGCATGGCAGCTCATAGAATATTCTGAAAAACCGTTGACGCTTGTGTTGCCCGGAGCAAGGAATGTTGTAAAGAATTTAGTGGCTGAAGATGGCAGCATTGCAATCAGAATTGTCAAGGATGACTTCTGCAGACAATTGATTTTTCGGTTCCGGCGTCCTATCGTATCTACGTCCGCAAACTTTTCCGGCGATCCATCTCCTGCTAACTTTTCAGATATCAACGAAGAAATAAAAAGCTCCGTTGATTATGTAGTAGCTTTGCGACAGCAGGAATCTCATCGCAATTCTCCCTCGAGAATCATAAAACTTGGGTTGAAGGGTGAGATCAAAATAATTCGATAGCTCCGGACCCTCGTGAACCTCACCTCGGGTCGGAGGCATCGAACTACGGTATGAAGAAACATTTAGACTTACCCATTTTCACTATTATTGCGCAGAAAGCGAAAGCGATGAATGCGGAAGCATTTGTTGTTGGCGGCTATGTGCGTGATATGTTTCTGAAGCGTGAATCGAAGGATATTGATATCGTTGTCACAGGAAGTGGTATTGATTTAGCACATGCGGTTGCAGAAGAAGTGAAAGACACCCATGTTTCTTATTTCAAAAACTTCGGTACGGCGATGTTGAAGTATGAAGATCTGGAAATTGAATTTGTTGGTGCCCGAAAGGAGTCCTACAGAAATGATTCACGAAAACCAATTGTGGAAACAGGAACTTTAGAAGAAGATCAACAGCGACGCGATTTTACCATCAATGCAATGGCTTTTCATTTGAATGAAAAGAATTTTGGTGAACTAATGGACCCTTTTAATGGCGTGCAGGATTTACATGACAAAATAATTCGCACCCCGTTAGATCCTGAAATTACATTTTCAGATGATCCACTTCGCATGATGCGGGCCATTCGTTTTGCATGCCAACTGCATTTTACCATTGATACGGAGGCGTTGCGCGCAATCAATAAAAACAGGAGGCGAATTGAAATTGTGTCCATGGAGCGCATCACGGATGAGCTGAATAAAATCATCCTTTCTTCCAAGCCATCTATAGGATTTAAACTGTTATTCGATACCGGTTTATTGCAGATTATTTTCCCGCAGATGTGTGCATTGCAGGGGGTGGAGTATGTGAATGGAAAGGGGCATAAGGATAATTTCTACCACACGCTCCAGGTTCTGGACAATGTTTGCAAGGCAAGTGATGATCTGTGGTTGAGATGGGCTGCCATCCTTCATGATATTGCCAAGCCGGCGACCAAGCGCTTTGAAGAAGGCCATGGATGGACCTTTCATGGACATGAAGATAAGGGTGCGCGAATGGTGAAGCATATTTTCCGTCACTTTAAACTGCCATTGAATGAAAAAATGAAATTCGTGGAGAAGATGGTGCAGTTGCATTTGCGCCCAATTGTTCTGGCGCAGGAAGTGGTGACAGATTCAGCAGTGCGTCGTTTGCTGTTTGATGCCGGCGATGATATTGATTCGCTGATGAAGCTCTGCCATGCAGATGTGACTACTAAGAATGAGTACAAGATTAAAAAGTATAAAGACAATTTTCATATTGTTGAGCAGAAGCTGAAAGAAGTGGAGGAGAAGGACCGCATCCGAAATTGGCAACCGCCTGTAACCGGTGAAGACATCATGAAAGTGTTTGACCTGAAACCTGGTAGGGAAGTGGGATTGATAAAAGCGGCTATCCGTGAAGCAATTCTGGAGGGTGATATTGAAAACAATTTTGAAGCAGCCTATCAATTTATGCTCAAGCAGGGGGAGAATCTTGGATTAAAACAAAAACACACTTTGCTTCGCCCACATGAAGTACTCGCTTTTAAAGGCGAGTAGACGATCGCAATGCGCAACAAACCGATTCTTCACTACGTTCGCAATGACGAATTTCCTATTTTTGTACACATAAAATATAGATACTGCACATGTCTGTTTACCGATTCAGAGTTTCATTCGAAGATTACGACGATATATACCGCGACATAGAGATCAGGCCGAACCAGACGTTCAAAGATTTGCATGAGGCCATCACGCAATTTATTTCTTTTGAGACAGAGCGTCCTTCTTCGTTTTTTATAAGTGATGACAACTGGAAGAAGGGAAAAGAAATTACTTCACGTCCGCTGAAGGGAGAGGAGAAAGAAAAAATCGCTTCTATGCAAAAAGCTACCATGCGTGATTTTATAGCAGATCCTCATCAGAAGATCTACTATATGTACGATCATAATTCACCATGGGCTTTTCGCATTGAACTTATTAAGATAGTAGGCGGTGAAGATGGTTCAGGAGTTTATCCGCGTTGTATTAAAAGCATTGGCGATGCTCCGAAACAGTTTACACATGTTGAACTGCTTCCTGATCCTGAGGACGACGAGTTCTTCGACGATAGCGATACAAAGGAAGATGCTGACCAGCCGGATAAGATGCACGATTCGTTAACAGGCATCGATAAGGATGAGATACCGGTCGGTATTGAGGAAGATCCTGATGAGGCGAAGGAAGAGGATGATGAGGTGATTAATACTGATGAGCTTCCCTCGGATGAGGATGAGTATTGAAAGAAGTGAAGAGTGAAAAGTGAAAAGTGAAAAGTAGAGAGTGAAGAGTGTCGAAATATCTTGTTGTAATTGTTGGTCCTACGGCTGTAGGCAAGACTGCGGTTTCACTCCAGTTAGCAAAGCATTTTAATACTGCAGTAGTTTCTGCAGATTCCAGGCAGTTTTTTCGTGAACTAAATATTGGAACTGCCAAGCCGACTTTAGAGGAATTAAAAGAAGTTCGTCATTACCTGGTTAATTCCCGTTCAATTCATGAAGAATATAATGCATCGTTGTTCGAGCATGATGCGTTAGCTGCTTTACAGGAGATTTATTCGATGCATGATGTTGCTATTTTATGCGGAGGGTCCGGAATGTATGTAGATATGCTTTGCAAAGGAGCTGATTCAATGCCGGCGAAAGATGATGCACTTCGACAAGAGCTTGAAAACAAATCGATTGAAGAACTACAGCAGCAGCTACAGCAGCTTGATCCAGAATATTATCAAAAGATTGACAAGCAAAACCGTCGCCGGTTGCTTCGCGCTGTTGAGGTATGCCTGTTATCTGGAAAGAAATATTCAGAGTTGCGTACGGGGCAGGCTGTGCGGCGTCCGTTCATTCCTATTAAGGTGGGCATCGAGGATGATCGGGAATTGGTGTACAAACGTATTAACGAAAGAGTGGATAAAATGGTGGTGGACGGCTTGGTGGAAGAAGCCCGACAGTTTCACCGGTTTAAGAATCTTACATCATTACGAACGCATGGCTATGAAGAGTTGTTCGATTATTTCGATGGCACCGTAACGCTAGAGCAAGCGATAGACAAAATCAAGCAGGACACACGGAATTATGCGAAACGCCAGTGGACGTGGTTCCTGAGAGATAAAGAGATGCGTTGGTTTAAACCGTCTGAAGAGGATTTGTTAATAGCGTATGTGTATTCGAAACTACAATACCAGGATTGAATCTCAGCAGGTAAGCTGCATAGCTTAATTTTATAACCCCTTGACGGTAGAGTATAATATTTCTGGCATGATTTTATTGATCTTTTATAGAAAAGAACATCCGTCATGAATCTATTCTTCAATCCATCGATACACGAATTAAGGAACCTGATAAAAGATGCTGATCCTAATCCTGCCATTCACAACCTTGTTGTGGACGGCGACGGCGAAGTGTTGCTCGATCCTGATTTGAAGCAGCCTGATCTTGATATAAATAAATTTCCGTTCCGTTTCCGCCTGCGCAGTCCGCAGTTACTTTTAAGCAAAGGTTCGCAATGGCTTTCTTATGTTTATGAATTCCTGCTTACGGAGTGGGAAAATAAAATGAGTAAGAAGCTTGTTAGCTGATTGCCCAGCTTTTTAAGTAGCTAAAGCGGTCTGTGACACTTCCATCCTTAGCTATCGTAGCCCTAGCAATCAGCCCTGTTGTGTCTAATCCGAATAAAGAAGGCAACACACGGTCAATCAAATGTTTTCCAAATCCTTCCGATGAATCCCTTGGCAATTCGCATGGAAGGTTATCTATAGCCATGACCGTGATGGCATTTGTTGCAAAAGGTTCAACAATTGATTCTGTCATGGGATCGTATCCATAAAATTTATCCTCAATCGTTGTCAATTGTGTCGTGGAAGGAATGCTTCCATTTAAATCGCACGTCACATCTGCTATTACACTGATGCGAAAATCAGGATCACGCATGCGTTGTTTAGTGAAGAGCACATCTGCAGCAGGATCCCAGAACATGCAATGAATAAGCAGGTCTGTAACGGATGCAAAGCTGCCCGCGTCACTGAAGGTGCAGCGGAAATCCTTTGGCCTGTGATGATATTCCCACGAGCTAAAAGGCGAATGGTCTTTTGGTTCATAAAAGTTCTCTGAACGCAATTGGGTGTATACCGCTTCACGGAAAGAATAATTTACGAACTCATAAGGAGTAACCTTACGTATCTTCATTGCGCCCAGTGTTTCTGAAGCACCATTGGCAACGCGCCCTGTGCCTGTCACCACAATTTTAATATTAGGCAGATGCGCATCCGAAAGCATTTCGAAGATTTCATTTTTGCCGGGAGACTCGTGTGCAGGATGAAGATGATATAAATTGTATTTCTTTCCGTAAGCCATCAGCCCGTTATAAGCACCTACAATGCCTGCATAACGCCCAAAGCCAATGACGCGATTGTCTTCACTATCTACCAGGCATTCGTAATCTATCAAAGTGATTTTCTTCTTCAGAACCGCTTGCAGTAATGCCTTATTGTGCGGTTGCTTCTTGATGGTGTGAGAGAAGAAAATATATCGCTTGCCTTCCAGTAAATTTTCAGGTGGCACCTCTTTAATACCCATTATCAAATTACAATCTGATAAATCTTCCCGGAGTGTAATGCCTTCCTGCCGGTATTCATCATCGCTGTATGCACGCCACGGACTCGGCTGTACAACCAACTCAATATCAGGGAACTCTTCCTTCACCACTTTGCATTGCAGCGGAGTCAAAGGCACGCGCTTGTCGTGAGGAACCTTACCCTCCCTGATGATGCCTACTTTGAGCTTACCCATTAATCTTTAATCGTTATTTCGAGATGATTGTTTCATCTTTGCAGCATAAGTCGCTTCGAGAACCTCAGCGACCAAGCATCCGTTGCCTGAGGCACTCGAAGGCACGTTCAATTATGGAAGATAAGATTATACTGATTAATAAACCCGTCGACTGGACTTCTTTCGATGTGGTAAAATACATCAGGAATGCTTTGGGAAAAGCAAAGACCGGACATGCAGGTACGTTGGATCCGCTGGCATCGGGACTGTTGGTTCTTTGCACAGGTAAGTTCACCAAATTAATCCCACAAATTCAGGATGCTGAGAAGGAGTATACAGGCACTTTGGTACTCGGAGCGATTACTCCTTCTTACGATTTGGAAACCCAAATTATCGATGAAAAGGACTACTCATTTGTTACAGAACACCTTGTAAGGGACACTGCCTTGAAGTTCACAGGTGAAATCATGCAATCTCCACCACCTCATTCTGCTGTCAAAATCGGCGGGAGACGTGCCTACGATTTGGCAAGAAAGGGTCATGATGTGATCATTACTCCAAAGACTGTAGTTATAAAGGAATTTGAAATAACGAGCATCTCATTACCTGAAGTAAAATTCAGAATAGTCTGTAGTAAAGGAACTTATATACGTTCACTTGCACATGATTTCGGACAATCATTGGGGTGTGGTGCTTATCTATCAGCGCTTTGCCGCACACGCATTGGGGAATACAAGCTGGAAAATGCCATAGAGCCGTCTAATTTTAACAAAAGATCATTGTTGCCATCGGATTAACTCTTTTCGTTGTTAAACACGCTGAAAATCATATCTTTTTCCTTGACTTTCGCTATTTTACTATATTATATTTGCGCCCCTTAAAAAAGCAGGGGTAAATCAATGAAATTAGCAGCATTTCGAATACATGTACCGGAAGCACTTATTGCCGCGCATCCGCCAAAGCATCGTGGCGACTCACGATTAATGATCCTTCACCGTAAAACCGGGAAGATTGAACATAAGAAATTCAGAGACATTCTTGACATTTTTGGTGATGGCGATGTGATGGTGCTGAACAACACCCGTGTTTTTCCTGCGCGTCTGTATGGGAATAAGGAAAAGACAGGTGCTAAAATTGAGGTATTCCTGTTGCGAGAATTAAACCGTGAAAGCCGTCTATGGGATGTGCTTGTCGATCCTGCACGTAAGATCCGGATAGGGAACAAACTTTATTTTGGTGATGATGATGCGTTGGTGGCAGAAGTGATTGACAACACCACCTCTCGTGGTCGCACGCTTCGCTTTTTGTTCGACGGTCCTTATGAAGAATTTAAGAAGACGATTACTGAATTAGGGAACACTCCGCTTCCGAAATATATAAAGCGTAAACCTGATCCGGAAGATGCAGAGCGCTACCAAACGGTGTTTGCAAAGCACGAAGGTGCGGTGGCAGCTCCTACAGCGGGTTTGCACTTCAGCCAGGAAATGTTGAAGCGTTTAGAATTGAAGGGCCTCAACTTCGCGGAAATCACTCTGCATGTTGGTTTGGGAACTTTCCGTCCTGTGGAAGTGGAAGACCTTACCAAACATAAGATGGATAGTGAACAGGTTATTGTTCCTGAAGAGGCTTGCAAGATTATTAACAAAGCACGTGCTGCAAAAAAGAACGTTGTTGCCATTGGGACAACCACTATGCGTGCGATGGAGACTTCTGTTTCGACCAACGGTGATGTGAAACCCTTCGACGGATGGACGAACAAGTTCATCTTTCCTCCTTATGATTTCAGTGTGGCGAATGCGATGATCACCAACTTCCACATGTCGGAATCAACGCTGTTGATGATGGTGGCTGCTTTCGCAGGATATGATAACACGATGAATGCTTACAAAGTAGCTATCAAAGAGAAGTACAAGTTCTATAGCTACGGCGACGCGATGCTGATTATGTAGTCATGGTTTGACAAGCTCACCATCACATGGATGTCACCCTGAGCCTGTCGAAGGCTGCGAAATGAAAGTTGCCATTATAGTTGCCGGTGGATCAGGTTCGCGGATGGTCCTTCAAGAGCCAAAGCCGCCAGGGCTTCGAGAGCCACAGCCTTTAGTCCCTGAGGCACTCGAAGGGACAAAGCCACTTCCAAAGCAATTCATGTTGCTTTCCGGCAAACCGGTACTGATGCACACCATCAGTAATTTCTCTGAAGCAGATAAAATTATTTTAGTCCTTCCTGCTGAACATATATCAGCGTGGACGGGCATTTGTAAAAAGTATAATTTTAAAGTAACGCATCAGGTTGTTGCAGGAGGGACTACACGATTCGAATCGGTAAAAAAAGGACTGGATAGTGTTGGTGACAAACTCAAGAATGCTGTTGTTGCAATTCACGATGGTGTTCGACCATTAGCCTCATCGAAGCTTGTTGCTAAATGTTACCAGGAAGCAGAAAAGTTTGGCAGTGCAGTACCTTGCATTCCTTTAAACGAATCGTTGAGAAAAACAGAAGCCGGCAGAAGCATATCCGTTGAGCGAAACAAATATGTCCTCGTTCAAACCCCGCAATGTTTCTCAGCAGACATTTTAATGCAGGCCTATTCACAGTCGTATGAACCCTCTTTCACTGATGATGCTACAGTTGTTGAAGCAAACGGACACCAAATTCATCTTGTGGAGGGCGAAAAGCAAAATATCAAAATCACTTATGCGGAAGATATGGTGATAGCGGAAGCTTTTTTGAAGTCTCTTTGATTTTGTCGGAGTACAGAAAATAGTAACTTCGTTATCAAATTAATAAAACCATATTTACAATGAAATCAATTATCTACACTGTTGTTGTCTTTTTTCTGCTGAGCATGACTGTATCAGCTCAATTAACCCGTAATTATCACGAAGGTTCTGTTTGGAATGTATCGTTTATCAAAACAAAATCTAACATGACAGAAGAGTATCTGAACAGTTTGAAGAACACCTGGAAAGCAGTGAATGAGCAGGCGATTAAAGAAGGATATGTGCTCTCTTATAAAATTTTAGAATCTGCTGCGGCTAACCCGTCTGATTGGGATGTGATGTTGATGGTGGAGTTTAAGAATCTTGCCAGCATGGAAGCAAACGATACTAAAATGGAAGCAATGGTGAGCAAGATGATGGGAGGAGACGAAGGAATGAAAACAACCAACCAGTCACGAGTAAACATCCGTGAAATTTATGGTAATAAGCTCATGCGTGAAGTGATATATTAAGATTATTTATATTTGCATTCGAAATACGGTGACTCCATTTAGTTGGAGCCCGAAACCCGCCGTCGCTGCAAGCTATGGCGGGCAAGGAAGGGAATCCGGTGTGAATCCGGAACAGTTCCCGCTGCTGTGAGATCTTTGTAATGCTTCTTATTAATGCCACTGTTTCCAGCCCTTAAAGGACGGGAAGGCAAAGAAGAAAATTGTTAAGGTGATTCAAAAAGCCGTAACAGAGGGATCAAGTCAGAAGACCTGCCGTATTTCAATAAATCGTTAAAAAGCTTTCGGGAAGAAAAGCTCAGATTATGGAACCTTTTAAACCATTTAATATTTATGCTTATGAAAAGTAGAATTACTATTGTATTATGTTTATTGCTGGCTGCGTTTTTTGTAAATGCAGCACCCTATGTGCATCGTGTGATCATCGTGAACGAAGGTCACTACGATTACGCTAACAGTGTTCAAACCGTACCGGTTACATTGGGAGTTTATAATCCTGCTACGGCGGTGTACACCTCGATTGACACGATTACCAATGCCCGTTTCGCGACACATGTAATTGTTGACGGGCAGAACATTTATGTTGCTGCCGACAGTATGGTAATACGGTATGATGCTAACACCTATGAGCGCAAAGCCACAGCTATTGTGGAAGGTGTACGCAAGATGGCTGTATGGAATAATCAATTGATTGTTTCAAGAGGAGAGTATGGAAAATCATTCAGTGCTTATGTGCAGGTGTTTGATAAATCAACACTTGGATTTCTATATGAACTCGATTCGACTGTGGGTCCGAAGTATGCTACTGAAAGCATTATAGTTAAAAATGATATTGCATACGTAGCTATTGGAAATGGTTTTGATTATGGTAACGAAGTTGGATTGATCGGCAAGGTGGATTTGGTAAACCAATCGTACCTGAATGAAATCAATCTTGGAAGCACTGGAAGGAACCCTGAAGGAATGTTTATTCAGGGAGATAGTATTTATACGGTAAATAATAATAGTTATGATATGGCATCCATCAGCAAAGTTGATGTTGTTACAAGTGGAGTAAATACAACTAGTCTGCAAGTAACTACCGGATGTGGTGCTTCAGATTTTTATGGCGGGTATGTTTACTATCAAGTTTCCGGCGATAATAAGATAGGTAAGTTTGATCCTACTACAATGTCGACTGTTGCTTTTTTGCAAATAAACCAAGCAGTGTACGGTATCGGTTCGGACCCGGTGAACAATTTATTGTATATGGGCGAAACTGATTACACCAGTACAGGCAAGATAAATATTTATGACCTAACGGGAAATTTCCAAAGTTCATTCAATGTAAGTGTTGCACCCGGTAATATTGCTTTTGACATCCGTAATAATTCCGGTATTGCGGGCTTGGAAAATAATACGTCGTTCTATGCATATCCTAATCCGGCACAAGACCAAATAACTGTCGTGTCAACTAAAGATTCGCAGTTGTTTCTATATGATGTTACAGGTAGAGAAGTGATGTCGTCAAATGTATCGGGTTCAACGAGCATGAATATCTCTTCCCTTTCTGCAGGCGTCTACTACCTGCGTTCTGATAATGCTGAACAAATTAAAATTGTGAAACAATGAGAAAAAATAATTCCTTATTTATTGTGTTAGGATTGATGTTGCTCGCAGCATTAACACGCTTGATTCCACATGCTCCTAACTTCACCGCAGTGATGGCTGTTGCATTATTCGGCGGTGTACAATTTCGCAAACCGGCTTTGGCCGTTATTGTGCCATTGGCAGTAATGTTTGTCACTGACATATTTATTGGATTTTATTCATTGATGCCATGGGTGTACGGTTGTATTGCCGTAACAGCACTGATGGGAACGTACATCAGCAAGCAGCAGCGTCCCATGCACATCATAGGTGCCTCATTGCTATCGTCGATACTGTTCTTTGCTGTAACCAATGCGGCGGTGTGGTTTCACAATCCTCTGTATGCGCAAACTTTTTCAGGACTGATGCTATGTTACGATATAGCGATTCCGTTTTTCCGCAACCAGGTATTCGGAGATTTGTTCTTCAATGCGATATTGTTTGGAACATATGCCCTTGCAACAAAAAGGTTGGTGACAGCGAAAGCTTAGTGTGAACCCTTTGGCTGTGGCAACACAGCCAAAGCTTCATTTACCTGTCGCGTGTAAGCATCGATAGCATTGGCAGCCACAGTGATTTGCTGCTGGGCAAGTGGCCAGTCACGGTTTTCAATCGCTTCCCGAATGCCCGGCATTGTCTTCACTCCATAACCCGTGTAATAACCGGGAGCGTAAATGGAATGACGATAGAATGGACGGGTAGGTAAGCCCGCTTCGATTAACAGCTTGCGCTCACTTTGATAAAGCAAGGGATTCAGCTTGTTCTTGACAGAGGTTTCTAATAAAGTGAGATCGGCTTTATTATATTGTTCAGCAGATAGCTTTAACTTTGCTACTGCATTTTGCAATGCAGAGAAATCCAGGTTTGGAACGCTGTCCTTTGGCTTTGCCTGGACGTATGTCTTTTTCGGATCACTTGCATACACGTAATAATTTTCTTTGATTGCCTTATTGGTGAGTTCAGTAGTGAGCCGCATATCATCTACCTTCTTTGTTAGGTCAGTCACATACTCATTGACAGTGGAGTAGAGGTCACTGAAATTAAAAGGCAGTACATCGGCATTTGCCAAACGTAAAGTCATTCGTCCCGCAGTCTGCGCTATTGCAATTTCATATTTGAAATCGATGTCTTTGAACTGCACAAAATCCTCATACGTATCATAAATAGAATGGTATTCGCCTCCTTCTACCTCACCGCCATATCCTAAATCGATAGAGGCAATACCGAGGTGTTGTAGGAACGAAGAATAATCCGACCCTGAACCTAATGCATTTACTTTCATTGTCGTATTGGATATCATATCTTTCTTTGTTTTAATATCCGCAGCGTCAGTAATTTCTTTTGCAATTTTTCTTTTCACCACATTGATTCCTGTCAATGGGTCTTTTACATCAGAAGCAGCTTCGTTGATAAACGACTGTAAAACATGCGATGCACCCGCGTGAAAGAAACCTCTGTCCGTTCCGTCAGTGTTGATATAAGCAACCACTTTCTGCTGCAGTTCTTCTGCATGCGCTTCTGCATATTCAGTAGAGCCCACTAATCCTTCTTCTTCACCGTCCCAGGAACAAAACACAATTGTTCTTTGTGGACGTTGTCCTTGTTTCGCAAGCAGGCCTATTGCCTTTGCTTCTGCCAGCATTGAAGCTTGTCCGGTGATGGGATCAATAGCTCCGTTAACCCATGCATCATAGTGATTGCCACGCATTACCCATTGATCAGGAAACTCGCTTCCTTTCAACGTTGCAATCACATCAAGCACGGGCACAACGTTCCAATTAAATTCAAGCTTCAAATGAACCTTCGCAGGTCCCGGTCCAACATGATACGTAATAGGTAATGCACCACGCCAACTTTCCGGAGCAACAGCTCCTGCAAGTGCCTGCAGTAAAGGTTTTGCATCGCCGTATGAAATCGGCAACACGGGTATCTTTGGTAAAGACTTAGCATCTTTTCTATCGACTGCCTTTGCGTCTTTGGTGTGTCCAACGCCGGGCGTTAAAGGATCTCCTGGATACAACGGTGCATTCAACACTGAACCACGTTGCACACCATGCTCGTTGCGGAACGTACCTTTTGGAATGACATCTCCCTGGTAATAACCATCGTCCTTCGGATCAGAATAGATGATGCATCCGATAGCGCCATGTTCCTGTGCAAGCCGTGGTTTGATGCCGCGCCATGAACCCGCATACTTTGCAATGACAATCTTTCCTTTCACATCAATGCCCAACCGTTCTAACTGCTCGTAGTCGTCAAGAACACCATAGTTCACGAAAACTAAATCTCCTGTCACATCGCCATCCGGCGAGAAACAATTATAAGGAGGCAGTTGCTCTTTTGTAAATGCTGTGGATGGAAATTCTTTTATCGGAGGTTCGGATAAAGAAGCAGTGAATTTAGTAGGCGATACCAGTTCCAGCAAACGTGTCTTCGGAGTAGGGAAGAGCGTATAGAAAGTATCGATGTGTGCTTCATAGCCCCATGACTGATAATTCTTCAACAGGAATAGCGCATTCTGTTTATTCCATTCTGAAGAAAGATGATGCGGATGGGCAGAAAGCTGTTTCATGAATGCATCTATATCTGCGGTCTGCAGCAATGCATCATATTGCTGTTCAAGTTGTTTTTCTATTGAAGATGATAATTCAGAAAAACCAGTTATCGGTTTATCATCAATGGTGAAAGCAAAAGAAGTGAGTACAACGAGGATAAGTAAAACTCTCTTCATTGTACCGCGAGTTTCTGAACCGTGCGGTTGCCATCAATGTTAATATCAAGAAAATAGCGGCTTCCTGATATCAATGCAAGCTCATCGTAGGTATGCGCGTAATCACCGGGCATGTCCGTTTCATTCCGCAGCACTGCAACAACTTTACCGAGCAAATCAGTAATGTTTATTTGTACCAAACCTCTGTGCTCAAGGTGATACTGAACGTTGAGTTTATCCACTACAGGATTCGGAAACACTTTCACGTTCACCGGTGCACCGGAAATATTGGGAACTCCCGCTGTGGTAACGCTGATGATTGCTTTCATCGCATGGTCGATATGAGAGGTACAAACGTAGTAGTGTGTACCTACCTGCAACTTATTCGGAAAAACAGTTCCTCCGCCGGATGAAACAGCAAACCCTCCGGGCAACGGTGTAGTGCCGTTTGCATCGTAGGTAGCTTTCGATACTTCCAATGCATCATGGTCGATGGTGATGTTAAAGAACACGGTATCACCAAAGGCGATAGACAAATTTGCAGGCAGGAAAATATCATTGTTACCTGCAATTACAATCCATGTAGTTGCACGAGAGTGAATCGAAAAGGCAGTCAGAAACAAAGCAAAAGTAAATTTCTTCATAAAGCTTAATTTGAATTTCGATGCTAAAATACAAAAGCTTGTTTAAAGAGTTGAATCTTCAAAACTATTGTAATGCAGCAATGGAAGGGCGGTTCAGAAGGGTTCGTGCATGCATTATGTCCACCTTCTTAGTTGCTTCGGTGGTTATTCCACCATTAACTTCTGAACAGTTCTCTTTCCGTCGATGATAAAATCGAGGAAATAATTTGATTTAGAAACTAACGGTAGCTGATCGTAGATATGTGCATAGTCGCCCGGCTGTTGGATTTCGTTGCTCAATGTAGCAACAGTGTTCCCTAACAGGTCAGTGATTTTAATCTGCACATTCGATTTACGATCAAGGTGATATTGCACGTTCAGCTTGTCAACATACGGATTAGGAAATATTTTCAGACTGATTGACGAAGCAGAAATATTAGGAACACCTGCAGGGGTAACCATGATGATACCTTTCATTCCTAAACTAAAATGATTGCCACATACATAATAGTGTGTTCCCAGGGGCAGTTGAGCAGCAGGAACGAGTCCCCCTCCGAATGGAACAGAGAATCCGCCCGACAGTGGCGTCAACTGGTTATTGTTATATGCGTTCTGATCCACCTCCACAGCACTATGAATTCCGGAAAGGTTAAACTGTACAGAATCTCCAATCGCAATAGATAAAGTTGCGGGACTGAAAGTGTTTGAAATGGTGGAACTAACCGTCCAGACTTTTGCATACACAAACACCGAACAAACACTAAGAATTACAACAAGCGTAAATTTTTTCATAGGCCATTAAATCAAATGCTAAATTACAAAATCCTTGGTTTAAAATTTGCACCTTAAAAAGGTATGAGAATGCAACAACCGAATCCCAACCAACCACCGGTGAAACCGGAAAAGGACATTCCTGCAAAACCGGACACCAACCCTGATCCCACCAAGCAGCAGCCGGGGGGAAACGAGCCGAAGAAGAATGACCCTACCCGTATTACGGAGCCGCCCAAAGCGGATCCTACCAGGATCGGGGCTGAAACGAGGGAATGCCCTGTGGCTCGATTGATTTTCAGCAGATTACGTCTTCGGCAGAGCCAAATTTAACCTTACCTTTGCGGCCGTAACTTGAAAAGGATGAAGTTGAACGAGATATCTATTCCTTCCGGGAAGCATCTCGATTTAAAAGGCACATTACAAATTCCCAAGCAAGCTTCCTCGTTGGTCATCTTTGCTCATGGCAGTGGCAGCAGTCGTTTTAGCGTCAGGAACAATTTCGTAGCGGAATACTTCAATAAGGAGAAGATTGCTACCCTGCTTACCGACTTGCTGACGGAGCGTGAAGACCGCACTTTCGAAAACCGCTTCGATATTGACATGCTTACCGAGCGTTTGATAGCGGTAACCAATCATGTAGCGCAATTGCCAGAAGTACAGAATTTACCAATAGGTTATTTCGGAGCAAGCACCGGTGCGGCATCAGCGATGAAGGCGGCCGCAAAGCTGGCGAAGGAAAAAGAGAGTACTTCAGTGAAGAAGAAAGTGAATGGAAAGAGCAAGGTTGCAGCAGTTGTAGAGCCGATTGAAGAGAGTGAAGAACCGAAGTTCATTCCTGCGGTGAAAGCTGTTGTTTCGCGCGGCGGCCGTCCTGATCTTGCCAAAACAGAAATCCCATGTGTTCAATGTCCCACGTTGCTCATCATTGGCAGTCTCGATGAGTATGTCATTCAGTTGAACAAGCAGGCGTACGCACTGATGAAATGCAAAAAGAAAATGGAGATTATCGCAGGTGCCTCACACCTGTTCGAAGAGCCGGGGAAGCTGCAGGAAGTGGCTGCTACGGCTTCTGCGTGGTTTAAGCAATACCTTGTTTGAGTGAAAAGTGAAAAGTGAAGAAACAAAAGTTGTTCACCTCATAACTCATAACCCATAACTCATACTAAAACGGAATAATCATATATCCCGTTTGCTCAAGCGGAGCAGTAGGCACATTATTGAACAGCGCACTCTCAGCAGCCTGCTTCGCTTTGGTAAGTAGGTATTCATCGTTAGTTGTTGAACCTGCAGCGCCGGGTACTGCTTTAATCACATTTCCATATTTATTAATGGACACATCCACAATCACAGTTCCTTTCTTCTGCGTCAGGTTGTCGATGCGAGGTGCTTTCACAATCATTCTGTCAGCCACTTTATATTTTACTAAAGCAGAACCTGCGGTAATCTGTTTCTCACCAACTTCTCCTGTAGCACCACCCATTGAAGCAAAACTGATTGACGACACTTCGCTCAGGTTTATCTTGCTGATGGTTTGATTCTTCTGCAGTTCAATAACACCATTATTCAACGACACCACAAGGCCCTCCATCTTATTCCCATTCTTCAACGTAACGACATGCTGCGCGAGCGAAGTGAAGAGCGAAAAGTGAAAAATGAAAAGTGATAAAGCAGTTATTTTTTTCATAATATTAGATAGATTACAATTAGGTCATTCTGAAAGAATCTTTTTACCGTTTGCCAATCAAGTAGCAATTCGAAACAAGTTGCTTACAGCATGACGGGCTCAGCACATCAGCACATCAGCTAATCAGCACATCAACGAATCACTTCTTGCTCATCTTCTCCTCGTTGTCAATAAAGTCCTTCACCTTCTCCGTATCCAGCCGCTTTGCGATGATGCGCTTGTTCTCGTCGAGCAGGTAAATCACCGGAGTAGAGTAGATGTCATAATAATCACGGAAGTGCGTGTTGTTATACAAATCAGAAACGTTCACCCATTTCAATTTATTATCCTTAATAAAGTTTTTCCACAAATCGATGTCTGATTCAATACCTATCGCAAAAACTTCCAGATCCAACTTCGCCGCCCTCACACTATCGCGGTAATGTGATAGCTTAGGAATTTCTGTCTTACAATGGCCGCAGGTGGGATCCCAGAAAACCAGCACCGTGTAGTGCGACTTCAATTCATACAACCTGTGCATCACCAAAGCAGTATCCGGCATAATCAAATCATGCGCAGGAGTGCCCAGGATATTTGGTTTAATCTTATTCACCCGCTCTTCAATCTTCGCCTTCAGTGTGCTGTCCGCCCAATACGCTTGGTCAGTCAGGTAATACCGCTCCGCAATATCAACGAAGATTTTGTCGAAGCCCATGATGTTGCTCGTCTCATATTCATTGGCAAGCGTAGCCACGCAATATTTAAAAACCTCCTTGTTTGCCTTTGATTTTTCAATGATCATATTCACGGCAGTGCTAATAGAATCAGGATGCTGCGGCGTCAACTGGTTCAAATAGGTTTTAATTTTATTCTGCAGGATGGGGGTGCGCAACAGCCGTGCATCACTGAAATCCACATTGTCCCAATAGTGCGCTCGATAATATTTAAACTGAAAAGTGGAATCAATATTTCCCTTCTCATCCTTCGGCGGGTCGGGCACTTCCGGATCACGCATGGTGACGAAAATCTTTGCTAAAAAACTTTTTGGAAAATCATTGATCACCTTAATACGATAGTTCTTCACTTCCTTATCAAGTGCAGCAAGTTTTTCTTTTATGATTTTCGTAGAGTCTGAATTGGTTTTATTTGAATCCAATCTTGCACGCAGTCCTTGCGACTCCTTCGTCTTGCTCACGATAAACCGCTGGTGATCATTGAACAGCTTGTTCTCCATCGACCCTTTCACCACGAAATCATTCACAAAGTCTGCCGTATCCGTTTCAATGGTAAATTTCTGTTCCTCATCGGTCACCAGCACTTCAAAGTAAGTCTTGTTGGGCATCACGATAAGATAGATACCACCAGGCAGGGCTTCCTCGCCTTTAAATTCCACCCATCCGTCGTGGTTCACGCGCACCGTGTCCCGCACATACTGCTTATCCCCGAAGTGATTCCCCAGGTAAGCCACCGTATCATGCAGCCCTTTTATCTGCACTTTTATATCGTATGCAGGGGTAACGGCGCGAGCCGTAATTAAAGCACAAAGGAAAAAAGCGAGAAGACTTAGTTTTTTTACCATATCGTTTTTATAGGTATCTGAATAAAACGCAAAAATACGGTTCAAAGTTAAAGAACCGTGAAGAGAAGGGTGGAAACGTTCACAAACTTTTCATAATAACGATGCGCGTTCTACCAAAAGATCGACAAGAAAAATCTACAAATTCCCTCTCGCCGCCTGTTCTCTTTCTATTGCTTCGAAAAGCGCTTTGAAGTTGCCTTTGCCAAATGATTTTGCGCCTTTTCGTTGTATGATTTCGAAGAACAGGGTAGGGCGGTCTTCTACGGGCTTGGTGAATATCTGCAGCAGGTATCCTTCTTCATCACGGTCTACTAAGATGCCGAGGTTCTGTAAGTCTTTAATGTTTTCATCAATTCTTCCTACACGTGCTGTGAGCTCCTCATAATAGGTGGTAGGGACTTTCAGAAATTCAATACCACGTCGTTGCAGTTCAGTCACCGTGTTGATGACATCGTTTGTGAGGATGGCAATATGCTGTACGCCTGCGCCCTGGTAGAATTCAAGGTATTCGTCGATCTGCGATTTCTTTTTGCCTTCGGCGGGTTCGTTGATGGGGAATTTCACAAAGCCGTTGCCGTTTGAAACTACTTTGCTCATCAAGGCGGAGTATTCGGTGGAGATGTCTTTGTCGTCGAAGGTGATGATCATCTTGAAGCCCATGACATCTTCATAGAACTTCACCCATTCATTCATCTTTCCAAGTTCGACGTTGCCTACGCAATGGTCGATGTATTCCAATCCTACCGGCATTGTTTTGAAAGAGGACTTTGCTGCTTTATAATTGGGAAGGAAAGGACCCTTGTAATTTTTTCGTTCGATAAACTTATGCACGGTGTCGCCATAGGTATGGATGGCAGAAACTTTTACTTCACCAAACTCATCTGAGATGGTGTGCGGCTCAGTATGGGCTTTTGCTCCGCGCGACATGGTTTCATAGAAAGATTTTTCTGCATCGTCCACCCATAAGGAAAGGTACTTTACGCCATCACCATGGTGGTTTACATGTTGCTGAATTTCAGAATCCGGCTTTAGAGAGGTGGTGAAGACAAACCGGATTTTCCCCTGCTTGAGGACGTAGGATGCTCTGTCGCGGATGCCTGTCTCAGGACCGGCATAGGCTAACAGTTCGAAGCCGAAAGCATGCTGGTAGAAATAGGCGGCTTGCTTGGCATTGCCTACCCAAAATTCAATGTGATCTGTTCCTAATAAAGGGAGAAAATCTTTCATCTTGCAAAATTAGTGATGAATTATGAGTTATGAGTTATGGATTATGAGTTATGAATTATAAATCAACTCTTCACTTTTCACTCTTCACTCTTCACTCTTCACTTCTTCACCGGATAACCCCGCTGCTTCGCCATCTGCTCAAGCCGCGATTGGAAGGAAGATTTCTTGACGGGTTTCTTCTTATTCTCCTGTATCTGACGGTGGATAGCATCCTCATCGATAAGGAATTTGAAGCCCTGCTGTTGGGCAAGACCAAAAATATTGCTGAGGAAGTAGTAGTAGCTCAATCCCGAGGAGTAATTGTTGAAGATGCCAAGGAACATGATAGGCATGAGGTACATCATCCATTTCATCTGCGGATTGGCTGCACTTGTCATCTGCGTGTTGATACGTGTGAATAAAATAGTAGACACCGTCATCAGCAGCGTAAACAAACTGACATGATCTCCATAGAATGGAATTTTAAACGGAAGGTCAAGGATAGAATCGTAAGTGGATAAATCTTTTGCCCAAAGGAAACTTTGCTGCCGTAGTTCAATTGAAGTAGGGAAGAAGTTGAACATGGCAATGAGGATGGGCAATTGCAGAAGCCCCGGAATACAACCGCCAAGTGGATTCACACCCGCACGTTTGTACAGCGCCATCATCTCCTGCTGCTTTTTCATCGCATCTTCCTGCTTGGGGAACTTCTCGTTGATCTCTTTAATTTCCGGTTGCAGCACTTTTATTTTCGCCTGCGATTTATAGGAACCGAAAGTGAGCGGCAACAAAATGATACGCACCATGATGGTGAGCATCAGGATGATCAATCCGAAGTTGAGATGAAAACTGTTCAGGTAGTTAAAAGTGGGGATTACTAAAAACTTGTTCACCAGTCCGAAGATGCCCCATCCTAAACGAATTTGTTTTTCTAAATGCAGTGATTGGTCAGGAGCACTCGGGTCGTTGATCTTTTTTAACGTCTGGTAGTGATTCGGTCCGAAGTAATACTCCATGTTGTAAGACTCCGTTGCCGCATGATTATATGGCATTGAAAAAGAAGCTGCCAGATTCTTTACAACATTTTTATCATGAGCGGCTTGCATGGAAACAAAAGGCGATTCAAAAGTTTCTCCCGCAATGAGCACTGAAGTGAAGAACTGCTGCTTGAAAGCGATCCATTTCACTTTTGTCTTCAATGATTTCTGATCGTCTTTACCGTACGACAAGTTGTCCACATCTTCACCGGGGAAAGAATAATATACAGAGGTGGCAGCTACTTCGTTCTGCAAACTCTTTTCCTGCTGCAACGCATTTTCCTTCCAGTCAAAAGCCAGGTAAGTGGCATTTTGCGCAATCACATCATTTAGTCCGACTGCATTTATTTTGAATGTTACCAGGTAGCTGTCTTCAGAAATAGAGTAGAGGTATTCGAGGTATTTGTTAGCACCTACATTCACACGCATGGAAATACTTTTCACGCTGTTGTTGGTGCTGATGCCGGGTGATTGGAAATACAGGTCAGCAGTGTTGATGGTGCGGTTCTGCGTTGGGAAAGCCAGGTTGAAGTTCGACGAGTCGTGACTCATCAACATCACCGGGCGTCCGTCGTAGGTTTTGTATTTCTTTAATTCAACAGATTTAACCTTGCCGCCTTTAGAGGAAAGCGTCATGCGAATCAGGTTGTTCTCCAAAATGTAATTCTGCTCAGCACCTGTTGCCGCTGTAGCAAATACTCCTAACTGTTGTTCAGCGAGTGCCTGCTTTGTAGAATCGTTAAGTGTGGAATCAGTCAACGGTTGAGCATTTTGCTGCATGGTTTTCTGCATGGCAATGGCCCTGTTGACTGAATCTCTTTGAACGGTGGCGATGGAATCCTGCTTGTGCCGCATGGCTTCCAGTTCTGCCTTACTGGGTTGATTATAAATGGTATAGCCAATGATGATAAACCCGATGAGCAGCAGCCCTATGATTGAATTACGATCCATTTTTATGGGCCGCAAATATAGCTTTTACAGCTAAAGGAATAGTTTTTGATTCTTTTTAAGAAAAATCAATCAAATGAACCTCAAAAGAGTATTTGGAGCTTTGTTAACCATCGCAGGAATTGTGGGGTTGATCTATGCCGCAGTAATCCTGATGCGCACCGGCTTCGGTGGACAGGATGTTCGTGCAATGAGCATTGCCGGAATTCTTGGATTGGTATTTTTCATCGCAGGAATAGGTTTGGTCAAGGGAACAAAGGATGTTCCAACGTAGTCGTTTGTTACCTTTGCCGCACTTGGCTGCCGGAGCACTTATGGTAAAGGCAGCACTTCCAACTTAAAGGCGGCAGATGCACCAAACTATCCTCATCATTGACTTCGGTTCTCAATATACTCAACTGATTGCGCGGAGGGTGAGAGAGCTGCAGGTTTATTGCGAAATTCATCCCTACAATCATCTTCCTGAAATCACATCCAATGTAAAAGGAGTGATACTCAGCGGCAGCCCTGCTTCGGTGAGAGATAAGAATGCACCTGTAGTAAACCTGGAAGCGATGCGCAAGAAAGTGCCGGTGCTTGGAGTTTGTTACGGTGCACAATTGCTGGTGCATCAGAGTGGCGGACAAGTGATGCCGTCTGAGCATAGGGAGTATGGCAGAGCACATCTGCGTGATATAGAAAACAGCAGCACGTTGTTCAGTGATATTAATAATGGCTCAACCGTGTGGATGTCGCATGCAGACACCATTACGAAAGTGCCGGAAAACTTTAAAGTTGTTGCTGCCACATCGGGGATACCTGTTGCAGCATTTAAAGTTGCCGGGGAAGAAACTTACGGCATACAGTTTCATCCGGAAGTGACACATTCTGAAGATGGCAAAATGCTGTTGAAGAATTACCTGTTCGATATTTGTAAGTGCACACCTGACTGGACGTCTGCTTCATTCATTGAAGAAACCATCAGCGGCCTTCAAAAGCAAATCGGTGATGATAAAGTTGTGCTTGGTTTATCAGGAGGGGTTGATTCCACCGTGGCTGCAATGCTGCTGCATAGAGCCATTGGAAAAAACCTGCATTGCATTTTTGTTGATAACGGCTTGTTGCGCAAGAATGAGTTTGCACAAGTGCTGGATGCATATAAGCACATGGGTTTGAACGTGACGGGTGTTAATGCACGTGATCGGTTTTACCTCAGCTTAACCGGACTTTCTGATCCTGAACAAAAACGCAGAGCAATCGGTAGGACTTTCATTGATGTATTTGATACAGAGTCGCATCGTATTAAAGATGTGAAATGGTTAGGACAGGGAACAATTTATCCGGATGTTATTGAGTCTGTTTCGGTGAAAGGGCCATCGGTTACAATTAAGTCGCATCATAATGTTGGCGGGCTGCCTGAGAAGATGAAATTGAAAATTGTGGAACCGCTGAAGAGTTTGTTTAAAGACGAAGTGCGCAAGGTGGGGAAGGAGCTACAAATAGATGATGTCATTTTAAATCGTCACCCGTTCCCCGGTCCGGGACTTGCAATACGAATCCTTGGAGAGATAACTCCTGAAAAGGTAAAGACCGTGCAGGATGCCGACGATATTTTCATTCGTTCACTAAGGGAGAATGGACTTTATAATAAAGTGTGGCAGGCGGCAGCAATACTTCTGCCGGTGCAGACAGTTGGTGTAATGGGGGATGAGCGCACGTATGAAAATGTGATTGCGTTAAGAGCGGTTTCTTCATTGGATGGAATGACTGCAGATTGGGTTCATCTGCCCTATGAATTCCTTGCACAGGTTTCCAATGAAATCATCAACAAGATAAAAGGTGTGAACAGGGTTGTGTACGATATCAGCACTAAACCTCCGGCAACGATAGAATGGGAGTGAAAATGAGTCATAAGTCGAAAGTCATAAGTCACAAGTCCACTAGAGTTTTTCTTACGACTTACGACTTGCGAGTTACGACTCTACTTATAATTTTAACAAGCTTTTCATTTTTCACTTATGGACAGCGCTATGAGTTAAACAAGAAAGATACCTCCGAAGTCAAGTGGGTAGAAGGGAAGAAATTTTATATTCTTAAAGTAGACAAGAAGGAAACAATGTACTCATTGAGTAAACGGTTCAACGTGACACAAGATGAGTTAGTGAAATATAATCCTGATCTGAAGTACGGCTTGCGTGCTAAAATGGAAATTCAAATTCCTGCTACACGCGGTATTGCTACTGCTATTAAGCCGGTCGTTGAAGAACCTGTCATTGCTAAAAACTCGTACAACATTTCTTTATTCCTGCCGCTGACACTGTGGAAGAATTTTTTACCTGAATATTCAGGTACTGACAGTGCTCCGGCAAATATTGTCCCTGAAAGTGTTCCGCAGCTTGAGTTTTATGAAGGCGCTTTAAAAGCTGCTGAAGAACTTGCCTCTAAAGATTTTAAAATTAAACTGCAAGTTTTTGACACCGGCAATGATACTGCAAGAGTTTCCATTCACCTGCGGGATCCTTTTGTAAAACAAAGTGATTATATAGTGGTGTCAGGTAACAATCCTCTTCTTCTCAAGCAGGTGAATCAGTTTGCAGAACTGAATAAGGTGAAGCTTCTCACTTACGCATTGAATGCTGCTGATGTGGTGTCGAACAATGCAAACGCATTTGCATTTATCCCTTCGTCGAACCTTCAGTGTAATGAAGCAGCACGACTGGTTGCAGCAAAATACAAAACCGCGAATCCATTGATCATCAGGGGAAGCATGGCGAGAGAGATTGAACGTGCTACTGCATACTCCGCAGGTTGGAACGCTGTTGCAGATGTTAAAACCAAAACAATAGACTTTAATAAAGAAGGCATTCAAACTGTTTATGCTTCGTTGTCCCACACTAAACCTAATATAGTTTTTGTGCCGTCGTCTAATGAAGAGTTTGTTAGTTCTATAACACGTCAGCTTGCAGATACCGTATCAACATACCAGATCACGTTGATTGGTATTCCCACATGGCAGTATTTTGAAACGGTTGATGCATCGATGCTTGAAAAGTTGAATACACATATTTTCACCTCGTCAGCAGTTTTGCTGAATAGTTCCAGGGCACGCATCTTCACCGACAAATTCACCGAAGATTACCAGAAAGCACCGTCGGATGCGGCTTTTGAGGGATATGATGCAATAAGTTTTATTCGTCATCTGCATGATTTGAAAAAGATGGAGACGCCTTTGCATTTCAAAGGATTGTTTTCTGACTATGAGTTTATCAAGAATGGTTCAGCTTACGAAAACCACCATGTGAACATGTTGCGCTACAGTAATTTCGAACTGGTAGAAGCAAAGTGAAGCCCGACAAAAATGAAATAGCCGAATGGTTCCGGAATCTGCAAAATAGAATTTGTAATGGTCTTGAAGCGCTCGACGGCAAAGCGAAATTCAAAGAAGAGTTATGGGAGCGCCCTGAAGGCGGCGGCGGTAGAACAAGGGTGATTCAAAATGGAAACATTTTTGAAAAAGGTGGCGTGAACTTTTCAGCAGTGTTCGGGCCTGCACCTGCTTTTTTAAGGTCTAAAGAATTTTTTGCAACAGGTGTTTCAATAGTCATCCATCCTGAAAGTCCTGCCGTTCCAATCATTCATATGAATGTGCGGTATATTGAAACAGATAATGAGAGTTGGTTTGGTGGCGGAATAGATCTTACTCCAATATACATTGATGCAGAGCAAGCACGGTTCTTCCATCAACAATTGAAACAGACCTGTGATAGACATGGTGCTAAGTACTACACTGATTTTAAGAAATGGGCTGATGATTATTTCTTTATTCCACATCGTAATGAAACTCGCGGAGTGGGCGGAATATTTTTTGATCAGTTGAAAGCTGAGGATACAGATATGGAAGGCACCGTCGGCTTGCCGAAGGAGTCGTTTCGACAACCTCAACTACCGTGGGAGTTTGTGAAAGCAGTGGGAAAAACGTTTCTTCCGACATACTCCACCATCGTGAATCAAAGCCGGGATAAGAAACATTCGGAACAACAGAAACAATGGCAATTGATTCGCAGAGGCCGTTATGCGGAATTCAATCTTGTTTACGACAGGGGAACAAAGTTCGGCTTGGAAACAAATGGCAGAACTGAATCTATCCTGATGAGCTTGCCGCCTTTAGCTTCCTGGAGTTATAATTACCAACCTGCCAAAGACAGCGAGGAGGAGAAAACACAAAACCTGTTAAGAAAAGGAATCAACTGGGTGTAGCCGGTATTTGTCCCCCTTTGGAGGGGGTTGGGGGAGGACTCAAAACTTTTCCACATCCTGCACCGCTCAGCCGGGAATAAATACAGTTTTCACAATCATCATTTCATTTACTTTTGCATCAAATTATTTTTCAATGGATAATAACCACTCAGATCATTCAGCGGAAAACCTTGGCTTCTGGTACACTTATTTCGGAGAAACCGGTGCATCGGTGGCAGCATTCTTATATATTCTATTCGCCGCAACCTGCATTTATTTCTTCCTGACGCAGGGCCACAACATCTGGGCGCACAGCAACGTTCAGTTCGGTCAATAATTCTTTTTCAGAAGCTGATGGAGTGCAGTTCTACGGAAACCTTTACCGTGCAATCTGCTTGATCTTATTCACGTACAAGCTATCTTCTGCATAGTACGTTCCAAGGAAAGTAAGGTAACGGTCGTTCACCTTAAAGATCTGGTCCTGCCAAAGTTTATAGTCAGCAACACATTCCTGCCATGAATCGTACACTGCATAGTGGTTGGCCTTGGCATATTTCATCAAGTCCTTCTTAGTACCCTTCACGATACGGTCTTCTTCCACCAGGTAGATACCTGATGCAGTGGATTCGCGGCGGAAAGGATAACGCATTCCCAACAAATTATTGGTTTTACGAAACAAGCCGGAGCTCATGTGATTGGACTCAATTACAATCTGAGCATATACCTGGTCAGGGCAGATGATATCGTTAGTAGCTATCTCCGCCTTCAGCGATTCATTAGTACACTGGATCATCTGCGTGCCGGTGCTGAATTTCTTAACCGTATAGTCTGTCCTAACGGATGAGTAGTCGTTTTTCCAGAAACAAAGGATGAAGGTGAGCAGTAAAACCGTTTGAAACCGGTTCAGCAACCGCCTGGAGAACACTTCCGTTTCTCCCAGGTAGTTTCTGCATGATTGATTCATGCAAATGACTGTGGAAGTGGTTTCCTCCGACCATCTTTCGTTCTCTACGCCAACTCTAAAGTGGCTTGAATGACAACAACGAGTTTTCATTTTTTTTGAAGTTAGGCAGGGCTTGATTTAACATGGCTGTTGTACCGTATGCAAAGAAAAGGCCAGCAGGTTGGATAACCTATTTTTATTGGTAAACGCCTCCTTGTATTTGGCGAATGGCCTGAATTACGTGGTGAATAGAAACATTAAATAACATGTATAACTGCTTGATTAAACGATTTTTAATAAATTCAATCAAACAATTAAGTAGTTATTTGTATTCCTTCTTAAGCTTGCTGCCGAAAACTTCCTTGAATTTGTCAACTTTTGGCGATATAACGTATTGACAATAAGGCTGTTCTCCATTTTCATTGAAGTAATTTTGGTGATAATCCTCTGCCTTGTAAAAGACCGTAAATGGGGAAATTTCAGTCACAACGGGGGATTCATAGGCATGGGCATCGTTTAGCTTCTTTTTGTACTCCTCGGCAAGACGTTTTTGCTCATCATTATGGTAAAAAATGACCGAACGGTATTGGGTGCCAACGTCATTTCCCTGGCGGTTTAATTGGGTGGGATCGTGGGATTTCCAGAAGGCTTCCAGCATGTCTTTATAGCTCAATTTGCTTGTATCATAGATTATTTGGCAAACCTCAGCATGTCCGGTAGTTCCATTACAGACCTCCCGATAACTGGGATTCTTCACATGCCCGCCGGCAAACCCGGATTCTACCTTCTGAACACCGTCAAGCATCTGGAACTGTGCCTCCACGCACCAGTAGCATCCCGCACCGAAGGTGGCGGTATCATATTGTGATCCATTCTTAGAAACCTGTTCCTCTGCCATAGCAGTAGTACTTCCTTGATTCATAGTCTGTGGATTTTGGTTTGCCCTTGCGCAGGCAAGCAAAGCTAATAGATTAATAATGAGTATTGCTTTCAATTTATATAGAAACAAAGGTGGGGAAAAAAGGATTTCTTAAATAACGTTAAACTGTAAAAAAACAGAGTCCCGACCTGCGGGACTCTGTTCAATATGGGACGAAAAAACAATAATTTACTTTTGGTTCTGCGGTGCAGGTTGTGCTGTAGCACGGCGATCCTGACGTTTATCGCGGACATCCTGTCGTAAATCTTTCCTATCCTGGCGACGGTCTTTTCTATCTGCTCTTAGTTCTTTTTTGTCATTTTTCAATTCCGCTTTATCACCATTCTTCACATCTTGTCTGATTTCACGACGGTCTGAACGGATTTCTTTCCGGTCGCCACGAAGCTCACGCTTATCTCTATGGATCTCTCTTCTGTCTTTTTTCACCTGTGGACTCACGGCCGGATTCGCCGGTTGAGCAGGAGTTGCAGGGGCTACCTGCTGAGCAGGCATAGTTGATGGCGCAGGTGTCGCTCTTTGTGGAGCGGTCTGGGTGGCAGGAGTTTGTGGTGCAGGCGCTGCTTCCTGTGCCCGGGCAGTAAAGAACATCATCGCAGACGCTGCCGATAAGACGATCATTTTTTTCATTTGATAATTGGGTTTAAAATAATTTTCGAAGGTATAGTCACTATCGTGCCAAACTTCAGCAGCCCTTAAAACTTTGTGAAAATCTTCATAAGCACTTCACGGTTTATGGGTGCTGTTTCCTGCTTTTCTTTGCAGCATGCAAAAGATTATTGAAGAGGCGTGGGCGAACCGCGAGTTGTTGAAGGAATCAGGGACGAAAGCTGCAATACTGGAAACAATAGAACAATTAGATAAGGGTAAGGTGCGTGTTGCCGAACCAGCCGATGGTGAATGGAAGGTTAACGAGTGGGTGAAGAAGGCGGTGATTTTATATTTCCCGATACAGCACATGAGTGTGATGGAAGTTGGACCTTTCGAATTCCATGACAAGATTGCACTGAAGAAAAATTATTCTGCCCTTGGTGTGCGGGCTGTTCCCGGAAGCATTGCACGTTACGGAAGTTTTGTTTCGCGCGGCGTCATCATGATGCCCAGCTTCGTGAACATCGGCGCTTATGTGGATGAAGGAACGATGGTAGATACGTGGGCAACGGTAGGTAGCTGTGCACAGGTGGGTAAGCATGTGCATCTCAGTGGTGGAGTAGGACTTGGAGGAGTGCTTGAACCTGTCCAGGCCGCACCTGTTATTATAGAAGATAATGCGTTCATTGGTTCGCGTTGCATTGTTGTGGAAGGTGTGCGTGTGGGGAAGGAAGCGGTGCTGGGAGCAAATGTGGTGCTGACGATGTCAACTAAGATCATCGATGTAACCGGTTCGCAGCCGAAGGAATATAAAGGCATTGTACCATCTCGTTCTGTTGTAATTCCGGGCAGCTATACAAAGAAGTTTGCAGCAGGAGATTACCATGTACCGTGTGCGTTGATTATCGGGCAGCGTAAGCCGAGCACTGATATGAAGACGTCGTTGAATGATGCATTACGGGACTACGGTGTGAGTGTTTAAAAAATTCCATCCCACCACACGCCGCCAGTGTGTGACAGGGCTCGAATCGAGCAGCCCGCTGGTTGTATTTGTCCCCGCTGGCGGGGGCAGGGGGTGGAACTCTTGAATAAGTGTTGAAAATCCTTGTAATACAAACTTCTTTTCTCGGCGATGTAGTGTTGGCAACTGCCGTCATCGAAAAGCTTCATCATTTCTTTCCCGCAGCACACATTGACATGCTTGTGCGTAAAGGAAATGAATCGCTACTGACAGCCCATCCGTTCTTATCAAACATTTTGACATGGGATAAGAAGGATAAAAAGTACAGCAACCTTTTCAAAACTGCTTTCGCAATCCGTCGCTGTAAATATGACCTTGTCATCAACCTGCACCGTTTTGCAAGTTCAGGAATAATCACAGCTCTGTCAGGAGCGAAAGACACACGCGGTTTCCGCAAGAATCCCTTATCATCTTTCTTCCACAAAGTATTCCCTCACGTGATAGGTGATGGCACAACAGAATACCAACGCAATCAAAAGCTGATTGCAGATATCACAGACGATTTTCCCGCTAAACCAAAACTTTATCCATCAACAGTAGACCATGAAATTGTTAATCAACTAACGATTATTAATGAACCATTAACAGACCATTACATTTGCATAGCACCTGCATCAGTCTGGTTCACAAAACAATTCCCTGCCGAGAAATGGTCAGAACTCATCAAGCACATTCCAACGAAATACAAAATCTTTTTAATCGGCTCAAAAGAAGACCAGATATACGCAGAGCAGGTGAGAAGCTTGTCAGCAAGTGGGAAGGTAAAAAATCTCTGCGGACAACTCACACTTTTGCAATCAGCAGCATTAATGGAAAAGGCAACGATGAACTACGTGAACGACTCCGCTGCACTGCACATCGCATCCGCAATGAATGCACCTGTCACTGCATTCTTTCTCTCCACCGTGCCTCGCTTCGGCTTCATACCTACCTCTGATCATTCCCAAATCATTGAAACAGAGATCAAGCTCGACTGCAAGCCCTGCGGCCTACACGGTCATCAGCAATGTCCTAAAGGACACTTCAAATGTGCGCTCACCATTGACATTTCCAAAGTCCCAACACCCAAATTGGTGCAATAAAAAAACGCCGAACATTTCTGAACGGCGTTTCTCTTAAGTCATCAACTGATTAGTAATTCAGCTTCACCAGCTTCATGCCTACGCTTTTCTCTTTACGCAGGTAGTCAACCATCATTACATACCCGGATTTGGCCGGATACACGAACGAAGTCATGCCTTTCGCTTTGGCTGTAATATCCATCTTGTCAAGCTTCATAGTACCGTCCTGTGAGATAATAACATTTCCAAGAACTCTTTTAGTTGACTCTCCTTTTTCTTTGTCATAATCAATGTAAACCACATCATAACTCGAACCATCGTTAGACTGTTGAGTAAATTGGTAATCAAATCCTCCTATGTACTTAACCATAGCTCCCATCAAGCCTGCACCTAAAAAATCTCCGCCGGGAGGTAGACCGACCGGTGTTTTGTCCTTTGCATAGAATTTAACTTCGGAGAGTGTAAAGTCCGGCTTCAACACATATACCAGCAAATTCCAAACAACTGCTTTAGTCATGCTGTTACCATAACCACCACCTAATACATTCCCCGCAATTCCTAATGCGTCAGCAGTTTTAGAATACTGCTCACTGATAATATAAATCTTTCCGTCTTTACCTTTTAAAATTTTATGGGTGAAATTCATTGCACCTTTTTCTAAACTTTCGTTGGCTTCTGAAGGAAGCATGCTTTTCACATCTTTTGCCCATGAATATTGTTTCTTTGTTATTTCCTTTCCACTAATATCAAATGTTTTAATATAAAAGCCACGGCTCTTTGCAATACCTGGTTTGTCGTCCGCACCATAATAATCGCCGATCGCTACGAATTGATCTCCAGCTTCATCGTACATCACCGTATTCAGCGAAAGCTGATCGCTTCCTCCTGTATTAACAGGCCTTTCCATAATTTTCTTTCCGGTATTAACATCAAAAACAACCAGGTAGAAAGTCATTTTTCTTGACATCATTCCGGGACGTTTTACCATGGCACCAACAAGGTATTTATCCGTCACTTCATTGATCAAAATAGATTCATAATCATCGCTGTTTTCATCAGGAGCATAAGTCCATTTTGTTTTTAATTTATTATCCATCATTTCAAATGTTGCACCTTTTCCGTTCTTTAATAATCCATTCGTGAGAAATCCTTTTCCCGGTACAGCATACAAGCCGATGTCATTCATCACCACGCCGTCATCCTTTTCAGCGTTAATTCTCATTTGGATAGAAGCTTGTTCCATATTTGTTAACTTGTGTTCAACGATTCTTGAAGCAACTTTTTTTAAAGTCATATCATAAGCTTCAATTTCAAACTGTTTTTCCTTAAGATTATAAAAGTAAAATCCTATTTCATCAGTATTATATGCGTTTCCAAGTGCAAGAAATTTTCCTCTTGGCTTTTGCATTGTTATGGTCTTAACCTTCTTAAGATCCTGATCAAAGAGCGTGATGTGATAATTATCATTGGCCTTGTCTGCCTTATCTGACCGATAGAACAAAGTGTAGCCCTTAACTTCCTTCCCTTCAAAAATCGGGTTGATGCCCTGCCTTGAGAATGTTGCGAAATCAGGAAGCTCCTGTGTTTGTGCAAATGTCGATCCTGCAAATAGAAGCGACACAAATAAAATTACATTTCTGGTTTTCATTAGTATTGATTAATTAAGTTGATTTGAGTTATTTCTTTTTCTTCTTCTTTTTATCCGCTTCCAATTCAAAGAGGTCAACAAAACGACCGGTCTTGTATTGAGCGCTATATTTTTCTTTCCAAGAATTCATCCCAGCATCTTCCATCATTTTGGAATAAGAATAGTTCACCGCTAAAGTGTATTCGGGTTGCTTGAAAGCATCTTTATTGGCTTGGTAAAAACAATTTCCGAATTCAGACATTTCCGTCAGCCGCAGGGTGTTCAGCAAATCAATTAGCTTATTTAGCTGGTTAGGATTATCCTCAGCGCTATTGGAGATGTAATCCGACAGCTCATGATTTTTCATACACTCATAAAGTTTAGTCCAGCTTAACAATACCATCGACTTCAGGAATTCATTATCAGGATTGTTTTGGAGATAAAGCAGCGCATTGAATAAAGACTGATCGTAATATTCATAATAGTAAAAGCTCACTATCATCTCCATGGCGCAAGCCCATTGCACCTTCTTAAACGCAGCTGAATCCAAAGGACTACCTGTTGCAGGCGCTTTACTCTTCATCAAATCCCTGATGTATGCCATACGTTTATCGCAATCAGGATGCGTACGCAACGAATCTTTCAATGAATCTTCTTTTGCCAGTTCCTCCGCTGAGATACTAAAGATGTTGGAAGGCTTGTAAGGCTTCAATTTTTTGAAGTCAAAAGTCGAAGTGGGGCACTTAAAAAACTTCTGATAATCTATCGAGTCGTTGTAAGGAGCTTCATCGGTATGCTTCAGATTATCGAGAGCAGCCACTGCTTCGTTCGAATTGAATTTTGTTTTGCTAAGAAAAAGATATCCTAGTGAATCAGCAGCTTTTTCCTGCGAACGGTTGTGGTAATAGGCAGTAAGCGTATACTTTAATGCAAGAAGATTCACCTTGTCAATCACATTAAATTCCTCCTTCACGGTTTTCTTCAGCTCTTTCTGAAACTGCTTATCATAGAATTGATCCATCCGTTTCTTTAATCCTTTCTGCATATGATCGAGTTCTCCGTGTGCAAACTCATGACACAAAATGGTCGCCACCTGGCTCTCATTCTGCATACGAGAAAGTAATGGCATATATACTATCACCACATTTCCGCCCACATTTACTGCGTTCATCACCGGCCATTTCGAAACTACAACCGTGTACTTCTTCAGTTGCGGATTGGCATCAGCTATTTTGTTAAATACTGACTGTACAAAGGGATACACGACCTCATCTTTGGTGGCGGTGTACTTGATCAAATTTTTCACATATTCTGTCATCGACTCCTGGCGTTCCTTATAATCTTTTTTGTAAGCGGAGCTTACACCTTCGGGGACAACAAAAGAATTGGTTACCATTTTGCTGCAGTCTTCTGACAGTTGCTTTACATATGTTGAGTCGGGATTGAAAAAAGGGAAGTAGTTAAACTGAGCAGTTACTACTTTACCAGTACTGCATATAAGAATTACACAAATTAATATTCGTTTTAAACTCATGAGATGGGTTGCGTTCTGCCTTTGAAAGGTCGCAAATATAAAATTTATTCTGAAAGTAGCTCTCGCATTGTGGCCAGGTGATGATCATCATGCTCGGAAACGAAAAATGCCATGTCTACAAGCCGGACTTCCTGTTGCAAACGCGGATGTAATGCCTTGCGATTCAGTTGTTCAGCAGTCAGATCCTGGATTTTAGCAATGAATACACTACGGACTTTTTTCAGCTTCACCAGCAAAAAAGCAATCGCTTTCTGATTGTACTTTCCATCATCAGTTGTCCTGTTGCTCATGTCGGCAGCTTTCAATACTTCTTCGTTGTTAAGAAATTGATCTATCCTGTAATCATGCAACTGTTCAAGTTCGATCAGGTGACCGATATGTTCCTTCAAACTCCATTTGCCATCCGGCTTATTGATGAGTCGAGGTTCCGGAATTTCCTTCACCATATCTTCCACACGCAATACAGTTCCCCGTAACCGTTCAACGATGATTGGAAAATTCGTCACCGGGAAATCAAAATTGAACTTGCGTTCTACCCACGGAGTCTTGGAGATCATCGTACGGTCAAAGATAATTGAATGGGCTTTGCGTCCTTATGCCCTTCGCCAAGCTTAGGGACCTCTCAGCCCCAGTCGTTGAGCTTATCGAAACGACCATCATAAAACAGAAGCACTACTTTTACCCACCTCTATGAACTACTACCATCTGTGGGTTGACCTCCATGAAACCAAACAAGCTGATGAGTTTTGCAAAGCCGTTGATGCGTATCTCGGACACCTGAAGAGCAAAGGAGTAGTGGAGGGGCACAAGTGCACACGGCGTAAACTTGGATTCGGTCCATCAGAGCTCGGAGAGTTTCATGTGATAATTGAATACCGAGATCTCTCACAGCTTGAGGAAAATTTCCAGGCAATCATTAAAGCTGATGAGCATACTGCGCGATTGCATGCCGATGTTTATTCGCGTGTCAAAAATCTGCGTACAGCATTATACCGCGATTACCCGGATGCTATTTGAGCTTCTTCTTTTTTGTTCTGCTTTTGTGATAACTTTCTTCCTTTAAGCTCAGCCGACCCATTCCCACTTTCAAAACCTTTCGTGCTGATCTATATTTTGTCAAAAACAACGGGTTGTCTTCACAGGCAATTTCTACTAATCCGTCAATTTGTTTTTCCAACGACAACATACATTCGTGGATCAACTTATTTAATTCTGTGCGTTGATTCTTCCGCGAATTCTTTTCCACCTTCGGTGCATGCATGTTCTTCAGAAACACATCGTAATATTTTTCTGCCGTTCGAATATCCTCGGGTTTGATGCCGTATTGTTTAATTGAACCAATACTTTTCGCAGTATCTATGATAAGCTTGCAACGTTCAGCAACAACTTCCGGTTTCGGACGGGTTAGCTGGCTGCGGGTGAAATCAACTTTTGCAAGCTCCTCTTGCTTCCTTCGTTGATTATATGCAGTGGCAGCCTTGCTTAGTTTTAAAACGGAATTGACGAGGCCGGCTTTACTTCCACTTTTTAAATATGTCGCAGGACGATATTCACTATCCACCTTCATGGATAAATCAGAAACCTGTTTGACACTGATTTCAAAATCCTCTATTAGTTCTGTAAAGGCAGGGACATTTTTGCTGATCCACTTTTTTTCCTGAGTCAGCACTCGGGTCACCTTTTGCAGCATCTGAATTTGCCGCATTTTATAATACCTCATGTGGATAAGGAGTTAATATGTTATTAATACGAAAATAAGCAATATTTATTGAAATGTCAGGTGGGCTTACTTCCATGCAGGGTGTGGAGGGTATTGTGTAGCAGGTAACACCAAGTATGCAGGGAGTAACTGATAGGATGCAGATAGGGAGTGGAGGTATGTACGTTGCGCCCTGTGCCATGCATGCTGTGCTGAATTCCATGTATGAAGGCACAGGTCACAGGTATGTTGTTCCCTTATCCATGCACGTTGGTACCGGTAGTATGCACAAATGCACCAGTTGTATGTACAAGTTCACCGGTGACATGTATGAATTGACCACTTCCATGTATGCTGTTGTCACTTGAAAACAGTGCGTAAAAAAAGAAAAAGGGATAAATGTTAACACTCCCTGGAAGCTGATTGAATTTAAATGCATGCTGATTTCCTTTGTTTCATGGCATGTTCTCGCTTTGGTTAACCTGCTCAAGGATATTGTTAAACAAGTATTGGATATATCCATATTGGTTCGGAATGTATACATGCCTACAAAAGCTATTTGCTAGTACATGGAATCTGTTTTCAAGCACATGCCATATGAATGCAAGTATGCTGCGAATGAATTCCAGGTTGGTGACTTAAATCATTTGCGGATGTATTTAAATGCTAAGCATTCGCAGGATAATTGTTTGATGATGCTTTATAGATCGTTACATTTGTTCTGCACATGTCTGAATTTGTTGTCCCTATTTTGAAATCCGGAAAGAGTGTAAAAGCAAATGAAGGACTTTACATTGAAATTCCTCCAATTGCATTACAATATATCCGCCGTCGCGACAGAAAAGCATTTCGTGTGCAGGGAAGCATCGACAAAGTTCATATAAGAAGAGTGCGCGTAATTCCAAAAGGGGGTGGTGTTTATGTAATGCCCATCAATAAACAATTGCATCGCAGCATTGGAAAGGGAATTGGCGACGAAGTGAAAGTATTTGTGTGGGCCGACAATTCAAAAGTAAAACCTGACAAAGAACTTGCTTTATCTTTTTCTCAAGTTCCGCACACATGGGTAGCATTCATGAACTTATCTGAATCACAAAAGGAATACTTTAACGACTGGGTAATGGCTTCCAAAACACCGGAGATAAAATCCGACCGCATCGCCGCCACCATCAACGCCCTATTGAACAAGCAGAACTTCGCTACGATGAAACAGGAGCTGAAGAGAAGGCAGTTGCTGTAGGATTGGCACAATATTTCAATTCACTTAAACTGTATGGAAATATTTTCCAATGGTTTTTTCTCCGGGCTTAGTGGTTTGCAGCTGAATATTCCTAAGTACTTATATCCGCCGCCGTTTGAAAAAGCAAGCCGGTTAACTTACTATGCATCACTTTTTAACAGTATTGAGATAAACAGTTCCTTCTATAAAATACCACAATCAGCAACACTGGACAGATGGTTTTCATCTGTGCCGCAGCATTTCAAGTTCACATTTAAATTGTGGAAAGAGATTACTCATTCCAAAGGATTAAATTTTAAGGAAGATGATGTGAAACGGTTTTTGAAATCATTAATTTCAATCCAGGATAAACGCGGATGTTTATTAATTCAATTCCCTCCAAGTTTAGGAAAAGAACACATAATTCAGTTGGAGAAGCTGTTAAAATGTATAAAGGAAAACATAAGTGTGCAATGGAAAATTGCAGTTGAGTTTCGCAATAACTCGTGGTACGATCCTTCAACCGACAAGCTGTTGAATTATTTTAAAGCAGCGTTGGTGCTACATGATATCCCTAAATCTGCAACGCCAATGGCTACACTTGATTCTGATTTTATGTATATCAGATTCCATGGACCTACCGGAAATTACCGCGATAGCTATGCTGAAGATTATTTAACTGAATATGCAACCTATGTTCACGACTGGTTGAAAGAAGGCAAAGAAGTCTATTTGTATCTTAATAATACAATGGGGGATGCTTTTAATAATTTAAGAACTATCAATGAATTAATTAAGAAACAATAGTTCAGCGAATATTGATTCTTGTCACAGGCTATCGCTTAATAAGTATTCCTGTTTAGCGCAATCAGTGCGACCAAGGTTCGCAAAGATGTATTGTATCAAGTATGTTGATGCTTACATTACTTTTACAGAATGAAAAATATTTTCTTCATCTGCTGCTTTCTTTTTTCCGTTTCATCTCGGGCGCAGTACAACTTCACGAAGGTGGATAGTTTGTTGGATGTAAATCTTGGTGGCGTGTTTCATAATAAAGTGGTGTGCATGGTGATGCATAATGATTCGCTTATCTATTACTATAATCGTGGTGCAGACAGTCTAACTACCGGCGGTATTGCATCTTGTACAAAAACATTTTCTGCTGCACTGATGCTGCGGTTGGTGCAGGAGCGAGTGATTGATTTGGATGATTCAATTGCACAATATTATCCATACACAACTGCAATAGGTAAGGGAGCAATAACGCTTCGACAGTTGTTTGCACATACCAGCGGACTGTCCGGGTCAACTGATTACAACGCGAACAATAAAATTACATTACAACAATCTGCTGACAGCATCCTGATGGTTGATACTTTATTGTATATACCTATAGGAACTAAGTTCCGTTACACCGGTGAGGATCAACAGGTGGCAGGTGCAGCAGCAGAATTGGCGGCAGGCATAAGTTGGGATAGTTTGTTCGATGCTAAAATTGCTCAGCCGCTCGGATTATCATCAACCTTCTTTAGTGCTACAACTCCTTCAAATCCGCGCGTTGCAGGTGGCATCAGATCAAACGCCGCAGATATGATGAGGTTGGGACAATTTATTTTGCACAACGGAAAGAATCAGCAAGGCGCTCAGGTGGTGGATAGTGTACTGATGCAGGAACTTTGGAAAGATCAAACCAATCATGCACTGCAAATGGGATCACCTTATCCGTATTCACCCGCAGCAAACAATCCATATAATGCGGACACTATATATTATGGGGTGGGCACGTGGCTGGATATCTATAATCCCGTTCATCAATACCAGGAACAAATCAGCGCTGACGGCGCTTTTGGAGGCATCATCTGGATTAACCGCTGCACCAATATGACGGGAGTATTTATGACATTTATTCCTTCTCTTATTGCTTCAACACAAAAAATCCAAGCTCCTGCAATGGACATTTTCAGAAATGCTGTACCTTTCAATTGCTACTCCAGTACTGGATGGGCGAAAGCACAGATTAATGAAATTAAAATGTATCCCAATCCGGCAACAACAAATTTGCTGCTCGATATTCCCACAACACGCACGTTCAAAATATACATCATCAATATTGTTGGAACTGTAGTTAAGAGCGAAGGCAATTTAAAGAACCTTGATGTGTCCACGCTCACACCCGGAGTTTATTATTTAAAAGTAACGGGTGAGGATTTGTTCTTCTCCACGCCTTTTATTAAACAATGATGTTATTGCTTTCTTTTGAATAAGAATCCTTAGGTTTGTAAATATTTTTTTAACAACATGATGCGGAATGGTTTAGTTGTCTCTATTGTAATAGCAATCGGCATTGTTGTCGGCGCGCTGGTGCTCGGCAATTCGATGGAGCGATTCAGGACTAACGATCGTTATATTTCCGTGAAAGGTTTTTCTGAGCGTGAAGTGAAGTCTGATTTTGTGATATGGTCGTTGAAGCTAAGGATGGCTGTGAATAATTTACAGGAGGGAAGTGCTTCAATGGACGTGGCGAGAACAAAAGTGATGCAGTTCCTGACACGAAATGGAATTAATGCCAATGAAATTACGCAGCAGGATTTAACCGTGACGGATAAGCAGGCACGTGATTACGGAGGAAATGAACAGCAGTCAAACCTGCGATATATCATCGAAGAGGTGGTGATGGTGAGATCAACAAATGTTGACTTGGTACAGAAGGTAAGCCGCATGACAAATGAATTACTCGGTGCAGGAGTTATTCTGAGCGGCGATGAATACCGTGGTAATAACATCAGGTTTCTTTATACCAAGCTGAACGAAGTGAAGCCCACCATGTTGTCCGAAGCGATAATGAATGCAAGACAAGCTGCAGAACAGTTCACGAAGGATAGTAAAACAAAACTCGGCAAGCTTCGCAAAGCAAGCCAGGGATATTTTACAATTGTTGATAGGGAAGAATCATTATCGCAGCAATCTGAAGGTGGCTACATGAACAGCAGCGCTGATGTTTTCAAAAAGATCCGTGTGGTAATTTCAGCGGATTATTCTATTGACTGAGCTACAGCAACGCACAATAACTAAGTTTTCCTTCCACGATTTGTGCAGGAGAGGTGTACCGGTGTTCCTCCGATTTAGTGGTACTTATCAGGTGCATCACTTTCCATCCGCGCAGTTTTAAATAGTCCGATACTAAGGACCGATGGCAGCGCCACCACAATGCTTCCGAACACATATATACCACGTGCCGGGCGGCTGCAAGTGCTTCCAATTGCACAATTGCATTTTTAAACTCTTCGCTTTCCATATAATCAGCATAGCCACGAAATCCTTCATTGCGCCAACCGGTGTTGATTGAATCGGCATGAGGTTTCCTTCTGCCGCCTAGTTCTTTCATGTGCAGATATCCAATACCGGCTTGCTGAAGAGAAACTTCTAACTGTTCTTTATTAAAGTGAGGATAGCGTCGAGAACCCGGGAATGTTCTGATGTCTACCAACAATTGTATTTCAAAAGATTTTAGAATGTCAAGGAATTCTTCAATGCTGCGGGTGGAATGACCAACAGTATAAATCTGTTTCACAGGATGAAGTTACAAAACGGCTCACTTTTTCAAGGAATGTTTGAACTCTTTTGAAGAACAATAAATCGTATTTTCTTAATTATTATTTATTATGATGCGTATCTTTGCAGTGTCCCCCGCCAAGGCGGGGGATTTTTTCATAAATGGTTTCAGTACAGAAGCTTAGGGTGGAGTTCGGAGGAACAGTGTTGTTCGATGACGTCACTTTTGTGATCAATCTTAAAGATCGCATCGGGTTGACGGGAAAGAATGGCGCCGGGAAATCTACATTGTTAAAAATTCTTGCTGGTGTTAGGAAGGTGGACACAGGAACGGTGTCGATTCAAAATGACAAGACCATCGGTTACCTGCCACAGGAAATGAAGCACAACAGCGGACGCACCGTGTTCGATGAGACTGAAAGTGCATTTGCAGAAATTCAGCAGCTCGATAAAAAGATTCATCAGTTAACAGAAGAACTGGGTACACGTGAGGATCACGAGTCAAAAGAATATTTTGATATCATTCATGACCTGCATGAAGCGCAAGAAAGATTCCAAATGCTGGGAGGATATACCATGCAGGCGGATATAGAGCTTGTTTTACAAGGACTAGGTTTTACTAGAAACGACTTCACTCGCCAAACGGATGAGTTCAGCGGTGGATGGAAGATGCGTATTGAGCTTGCAAAAATTCTTTTACAGAAGCCCGATTTGCTGTTGCTGGATGAACCGACAAACCATTTGGATATTGAATCTATTCAATGGCTGGAAGAATTTCTCCAGGGATACAGCGGGGCTTTGGTAATGGTTTCCCATGACCGGGCTTTCCTTGACAGCGTCACCAATAGAACGGTGGAAATTTCAGTAGGGAAGATCCATGACTATAAGGCCAATTACTCCAAGTACCTGGAGCTTCGCAAAGAGCGAATGGAAAAACAGTTGGCAGAGCAGAAAAACCAGGAAAAGTACATTGAACATACGGAAGCATTGATCAATAAATTTCGGGCTAAGGCAAGCAAGGCCTCCATGGCTCAGTCGCTCATAAAGAAACTGGACAGGTTAGAGATTGTAGAAGTAGATGAAAGCGATACCAAGTCAATGCGTTTTTCTTTTCCTGCTGCACCTGCTTCAGGAAAAGTAGTAGTGGAAGCCGAGAACGTGAAGAAGCAATACGATAGCAAAACAGTTTTTAGCGACGTGGATTTTATTGTCGAAAGAGGTGAGCGCATTGCATTTGTCGGCAAGAACGGGGAGGGTAAAACTACGTTGTCAAAACTTATAGTAGGTGATGAACCTTACGAAGGAAAATTAAAGCTTGGGCATAATGTAAAGCTGGGCTACTTCGCGCAGAACCAGGCCGACCTGCTCGATCCGGATAAAACAGTTTTTCAAACCATTGATGATGTTGCTGAAGGGGAAGTTCGAAAAAATGTGCGAAACCTCTTAGGTTCATTTTTGTTTGGCGGCGATAGTATTGAAAAGAAAGTGAAAGTGTTGTCAGGGGGAGAGAAAACCCGTCTTGCTCTTTGCAAGTTATTGTTACAACCACACAACCTGCTTGTGCTGGATGAACCGACCAACCACCTGGACATGCGTTCGAAGGATGTTTTAAAAGAGGCACTGCTACGTTTTAACGGAACGTTGTTACTTGTTTCCCACGACAGAGATTTTCTGCAAGGGCTGGCCAATAAGATTTTCGAATTCAAAAATGGAAGTATCAAATTGTACATTGGTGATATTTATGAGTTTTTAAAAGCCAAGAAAATTGCAACGCTTGCAGAGTTGAATGCGACCAGGAAGCCTGCAAAAGTTGCTGAACCTATTGAAACCGCACCTGTTAAGATTCAGAAGAAGGAAAACGAAAAACAACTTCGTGATTTGAAAAACAAAGTCACGAAATCAGAGAAGGAGATTGAGCGGCTGGAAAAGGAGATTAAAAATTTTGATGAAAAGCTCGCGCATCCTGATGAATATAAAAACGTGATGAACGATCCGGCTGTTTACCAGAAGTACGAATCGCTAAAGAAACAGCTTGCCGAAGAGATGAGCAGGTGGGAGGAGCTGCAGCTGCAACTCACGACCTAGGTATTTGTCCCCCGCTGGCGGGGGTAGGGGGTGGAATAAATTTAATTTCATACCCCCGTCAGCGGGGGGACAAAGTCAAGCCAACTCGACCTTTTTTCTTTCAATCACTTTTTCTGCAGCTTGAATAATATTCGGAGTATCAAGTCCATACTTCTTCATCAACTGCTCAGGCGTTCCGCTTTCCCCAAAGGAATCATTGACTGCAACAAATTCCATCGGTGCTAAATAATTTTTAGCTAACACATGTGCAACAGCATCACCAAGTCCGCCATGTATCTGATGCTCCTCTGCAGTCACGACACAATTCGTTTTTCGTACCGACTGAAGGATCGCTTCAACATCAAGTGGTTTAATTGTATGAATGTTGATGACTTCTGCGCTGATTCCCCGTTGCGCCAGCGCATCGGCCGCTTCTAACGCTTTCCATACCAAATGGCCTGTTGCGAAAATTGAAACATCACTGCCTTCATGCAGTAACAATGCTTTTCCGATTTCAAATTTCTGATCAGGAGGAATGAACACCGGGACAACCGGACGGCCAAAGCGTAAGTATACAGGGCCATGATGCTCTGCAATTGCAAGTGCGGCTGCTTTGGTCTGGTTGTAATCACAAGGATTTATAACAACCATTCCCGGAAGCATACGCATCATTCCAATATCTTCAAGAATCTGGTGCGTTGCGCCGTCTTCACCGAGAGTAACTCCGGCATGTGAAGCGCAGATCTTTACATTCTTATGCGAGTATGCAATCGATTGCCGGATCTGGTCATAGACGCGCCCTGTTGAAAAGTTTGCAAACGTTCCTGTGAACGGAATTTTACCACCGATTGTTAATCCTGCAGCGATGCCCATCATGTTCGCTTCAGCAATTCCAATCTGGAAAAATCGTTCAGGAAATTCTTTTTCAAAAGCATCCATCTTCAAAGATCCTGTCAGATCTGCACACAATGCAACTACATTAGGATTTTTTCTTCCAAGTTCCAGTAAGCCGGCACCAAAGCCGGAACGTGTATCTTTCTTGTCGAGTATTTTATATTTATTCATTTCAGTAAAGCATAATGGCAACAGATTTGCCTGATTCTATTTTGAATGATTTCTCAATTGTGTAAATGGATTCGCGAGAAGCTTTTGGACGATACACCACATGGTAATCGCCTGGCTGTAAGGTAAGAGTTTCTTTTGTCTGGTTTTCTGTAAGATTGTAGAGCCACTTTAATTTTCCTCTTTCATCGAGAAAAATACTTCCATACCCGGAGCTATTTGAAATAAAAGACGCAAGTCCGGGTTGGGGTATATCCACAGTGGTAGTTTTGCTCTGTGAAATATCCACTGCATAAACATAAGTGCGAGGCAATGTCATAATTTCTAAATCGTATTTGCCCACAATGTACTTCTGCGTGCTATTGAAATCCTGCAAGGTTAAAGTCTGTAGTTCATTTTGTTTACGCACCACCGCTTGCAGCTTACGATAATCATTCAATCCATTTATCTTCAATGTTAGATATCCTTGAGGAGCATCGATGCCCACAACAGTATGTTTGCCGGGAGTATGTTCAATAGAATCTTTTGAAACAGGAGGAGTGGTGTGTACAACAATTCTATACATAGTCATCGGATCAATGATCAATGTATCAGGCAACCCTCTTGAATTAAGTGTATGAATAAAATTGTATCGCATTTCTCCTGTGAATTGATCGTAAAAAGTCATATTCACATTCGTCTCCGTTGGATTGTGGTTAATGTCGAGCAAATTCACCTGTAATGAAGTCGCATTCAATGCTTGCGAGATTACAATGTTGAGAGCAGATTTAAAAGTTACTTCATTTGCGGCATCGTAAAATCTACCCACGCAATCGAAAGTCTTTTTTAAATTTTCATCCAGGCTCAGACCGATGACGAATGGTTTAAGAAAAATTCCTTTTTTCTGTAATGCAGCAGACACTGCACATGGATCACCGCCGCATTCCTCGATACCATCGGTGATCAGAATAATAATATTACGGCTGAGCTCTTGTGGAAAATCGTTACCACATAATTCAAGTGACTTGGCAATAGGAGTAGTGCCGCGGGGAACAACGTTGGTAAGCACCTTTTGAATGGTCGTAAAATTTCCTTTTGTAAACGGAACTTCCAATCGGCTGTCGTCGCAATCCTGCGGAGGGAAAGGCTTCTGATGGCCGAATACTCTTAATGCTACTTCGATATTAGAAACATATCGCAGACTGTCCATCAGGTTGTTCATCAGCTTTCGAGCAATTTCAATTTTTGTTCCTGTCTGCCAACGGCCAAACATGCTGTTGGATGCATCAAACAAAAACTCGATTCGAGTCAGTAAAGGTTTGTCGGATACCGCAGCTTTGGCCTTCTGTGCAACAGCGTGCGAAGTGAATAGTGAAAAGTTAAGTGTGAAAAATAAAGATATAAGAATGCTTAGTATGCGGTTTTTACTCTTCACAGTTCGACTTCGCTCACTGCGTGCTTTTCTCTTTTCACTCTTCACTATCTCAGTAGTCACCAAGCGTTTCTTCAAGCTGTGTTAAAGCAAGTTGTGTTTGTTCAGCATTAGGAGCAACGCCGTGCCATTTATGAGAACCCATCATAAAATCAACACCCTGACCCATTTCTGTTTTCATCAATATTGTAATGGGTTGTTGTTTGCCGGTTAAGGATTTGGCTTCATTCAATGTTTTCACCACCTCATCCATGTTATGCCCATCCATATCGAGCACTTTCCATCCGAATGCTTCCAACTTAGGACGTAAATTGCCATAAGGCATTACATGAGTGACGCTACCATCTATTTGTTGATTATTAACGTCTATCGTCATGATGAGATTATCCACTTTCTTTGCACCGGCATACATTACAGCTTCCCAAACCTGTCCTTCTTCCATTTCACCATCGCCACACAGGCAGAAAACAAGATGCTGATCTTTATTTAATTTTTTTGCAGAAGCAGCGCCTAAGGCAACGCTTAGACCCTGACCAAGTGACCCGCTTGCAACACGCACTCCCGGAAGGTGTTCGTGTGTAGCAGGGTGTCCTTGCAATCGTGAGTTGATCATTCTGAAGGTCGCTAATTCCTTCACCTCGAAATATCCGCGACGGGCTAAAACACTATACCACACAGGTGATATATGCCCATTGCTGAGAAAGAATAAATCTTCACCAATTCCGTCCATTTGAAATGAAATTGTTTTACCTTCTTTGGCTGCCGAAGTCTCTGCCGAAGGCATTCCATTTAAACGAAGAATGCTGAAATACATTGCCACAAAAAAATCAGTGCAGCCCAAGGAACCCCCGGGGTGTCCCGAATTTGCACTGTTTGTCATGCGCACTATATCCCGCCGAACCTGGCTGGCAATACGGGTTAATTCAGTAGTCGTAAGTCGTAAGTCGTTAGTCATAAGTTAGGTAGGCCAAAGGTACTTTTATTAGGTCACCTTCAAGATTCCAACCCAGGAAAATATGAACATTGTATTAGACTTTCCACTTATTACTTAGGACTTACAACTACTTTTGGCCACTTATGCAAGCATTGCTTGTTGTCGCATACACACTGCTATTTATCCGGGTAATAAGCCGCAGGCCTTTTTTTCAAATCCAGGGAGTTAACCGGATTTATGTTTACTCCTTCTTTCTTCTGAAGGTGTTTGCCGGCTGTGCATTAGGTTGGATTTATACTTACTATTATACAGATCAGACTACTGCAGACACTTTCAAATTTTTTGACGATAGTCGCATCATGTACAGAGTGCTTTTCAATAACCCATTGCATTTCCTGGAAATGTTTACAGGTGTCAATGGTCATGCAGAGCATCTTAACCAATACTATTCACAGATGAATGCATGGAACAACCAGGATGTGTTGTTCAATGATAACAAAACCCTGGTACGCCTTAACGTGCTGTTTAACTTCTTTTCATTGGGATATTATTATGTGCATGTTCTGTTCCTGAATGTGCTTTCGTTTACAGGGCTGATCGCATTGTTCCGTTTGTTTCAAAATCACCATCGCAGCAACAGTCAACTGATGTTTTTCGCAACGATGTTTTTGCCCTCATTACTTTTCTGGGGATCGGGGTTGCTGAAAGACGGTTTGTTACTTTTTGCTTTTGGGTTCCTGTTGTATTCATTTCATAAAATGAACCGTTCCATTCATTCAACAAAAGATATTGTAATGTTTTGCCTAAGTATGTTGCTGTTGCTTTTTACTAAACTCTATGTGTTGATCATTACACTTCCCGGTTTAGTTGCCTGGTATTGGTCGAGAAAAGATACTTCTGCAGTTAAAATCATTTTGAAATTCATGGTTGGCTATTTTATCTTTTTCATTATTGCCTTTAACATTTGGAGAGTGAATGAAAAGTATGATGTAGCAGACATACTTTATTATAAACAACGAAACTTTTATGTGCTGGCTAACAACACAAAGGCACAAAGCTTAATTCAAATACCTCCATTAGATGCAACAGCAGCTTCATTAATCAAACATGCTCCTGCTGCTATCGCGCGAGTATTCGTAAGGCCATCTCCGTTTGATGCGCATTCGCTCCTGATTGGAATGGCTGCACTGGAAAACATCCTGATCATTCTTGTTGCGGTATTTTGTGTTTTTAAAATGAAAAGGAATAGCAATGTCAATAATGCTTTTTTTTGGTTCAGTATATTTTTTGTGACATGCATATTTGCATTGATCGGGCTCATAACACCGATACTTGGTGCGATGGTGCGTTATAAAGTCGTTGCATTACCTTTCCTGATGTTTGTGCTCGTAAGCTTATTACCTAATTTTACCCGCACCACAAAATGAATTTATTCCGCAAAAAAGATATTGACAAAATATTAGTGGATGCAAGGGAGGGAAGCGAATCTCATCTTGCTTTGAATAGAAATCTTGGTGTTCGTGATCTCACTGCATTTGGAATAGCAGCAATAGTTGGTGCAGGAATATTCAGTACCATAGGTGTTGCTACTTCCGAAGGTGGACCTGCAGTAGTATTCTTGTTTGTATTTACTGCCTTTGCATGTGCATGTTCAGGATTCGCTTACGCGGAGTTTGCGAGCTTAATCCCTGTTTCAGGTAGCGCTTACACTTATAGTTATGCAGCTTTCGGAGAATTAATTGCATGGATTATAGGGTGGGACCTTCTCATTGAATATGCTATTGGAAATGTTGCAGTTGCTATTTCCTGGTCAGATTACTTCACTTCATTATTAGCAAACATTCATATTGATGCGTTGAACATTCATGGAATCCATCTTCCGGCATGGATAACAATGGATTATTTGTCCGCCTCAAGAGGATATCAGCAATTAATTGCAGGCGCAGAACCAACATCACTGCTGCAGGATGCATCCGCTGCATGGACTTCCGCTCCAATTATCGGTGGACTAAGGATCATCGCGGATATTCCTGCACTATGCATTACACTATTTATTACCTACCTGATCTATATAGGAATAAAAGAATCGAAACAGGCAGGAAATATTATGGTATTGGTAAAAGTGATCATTATATTGTTGGTCATCTCCATAGGTGCGTTTCATATCCATACAGAAAACTGGAGTCCGTTTGCTCCAAATGGAATTGCCGGTGTGTTGAAAGGTGTTTCAGGTGTATTCTTTGCATACATAGGGTTCGATGCTATTTCCACCACTGCAGAGGAATGTAAAAACCCCCAGCGAGATTTGCCTCGGGGAATGTTTAACTCTATATTGATCTGTACATTTCTTTACCTGGCGATTGCATTGGTGCTAACCGGAATGGTGAATTACAAAGAGTTGAATGTCGGCGATCCGCTGGCGTATGCTTTTTCACGATTGAATTTAAGATGGATCTCTGTATTGGTGGGATTTAGTGCTATTGTGGCTACTGCAAGCGTGTTGCTTGTGTTCCAGTTAGGTCAGCCAAGAATATGGATGAGTATGAGCCGCGATGGATTGCTGCCGGCAATTTTTTCCCGAATTCATCCAAAATATAAAACGCCAGGTTTTTCGACTATCGTAACAGGGTTTACTGTAGCCGTGCCTGCTTTATTCTTAAATCTGACCGAGATGACAGAACTCACCAGCATAGGAACTCTTTTTGCATTTATACTGGTGTGCGCCGGCGTGCTGAGACTACATACAAATCCGCACGGACCTCGCAGTAAGTTTAAAACTCCATATATCAACGGTAAATACATTGTACCTTTATTATTCATAGTAATGTTTGCGGCACTGATATACGAAGGCAAATGGATCAGGGAATTTTTAACCTATGGGGAATGGGATTCATTTCGCCATAAAATACCAATGTATCTATTCTTCGTCACTTTCGCTTACGTCAGTTATTGGACTTTCACAAAGAAACTTTCTTTAATAATTGTGTTTGGCTTACTAACTTGTTTGTACCTCATGGCACAACTTACCTACATGAACTGGCTTAGATTTTCAATCTGGTTAGTAGTAGGATTGGTCATTTATTTTCTGTACGGATACAAGCATAGCAAGCTTAATAATAAATAAACAATATGTCTAAAATTATTTTGATTACAGGCGCGACAGCAGGGTTTGGGAAAGCAATTGCTTACAAGTTTGCGGAGCATGGGTGGAATGTAATTATCACGGGCCGACGTGCCGATCGCCTGAAGCAAATTGAAGATGAAATAGTCAAAAATTTTTCTGTTAAAGTGTTATCGCTTGCGTTTGACGTTCGAAGTGTTGAAGAAGTTAAAAATGCCATCGACGGTATTCCACATGATTGGAAAAAGGTTAATGTGTTGGTGAATAATGCCGGACTTGCATCGGGGTTTAGCCTTGTATATGAAGCTGACCTTGCTGATTGGGAAAAAATGATTGATACAAACGTTAAGGGATTATTATATGTTTCACGTCATGTGTTGCCTATAATGATTGCGAACGGTGCAGGACATGTTATCAATATAGGTTCCATAGCCGGTAAACAGCCTTACCTGAAGGGAAATGTGTATTGTGCCACAAAGTTTGCAGTGGATGCATTAAGCAAGACCATGCGAATCGATTTACTTCCTCATGGAATAAAAGTAACCAATGTAAGTCCCGGTGCAGCTGAGACAGAATTTTCTTTTGTTCGTTTTCATGGAGATACGGAGCGGGCAAAAAAAACCTATGAAGGTTATCATGCTCTCGCTGCTGAAGATGTTGCTGATGTCGTATTTTTTGCTGCGACGCGTCCGAAGCATGTGGTGTTGAATGAAATTGAAATCACTCCATTGGCTCAGGCAAATGCATATTATTTAGTGAAACAAAACGTATCTTCGTAATACAAAGCTAAACGCCATGAAAGTAGGAATAATAGGATCCGGGATAGTAGGACGCACCCTTGGAGAAGGATTTATTCGTCTTGGAAACGAAGTTATGATCGGGACACGTAATCCTGACAAAGATGAGGTAAAACAGTTTGTTCACAAGAACAGTGGGAAAGCCACTGCCGGCAGTTTCGCTGATGCCGCAAAGTATGGCGATATTCTGGTAATCTGCGTCGCCGGAAAAATTGCTGAAGATGCGGTGAAGCTTGCCGGACCAGATAACTTTAACGGCAAAACAGTCATTGATACCACCAACCCCATCGAGCAGGCACCTGTTCAAAACGGAGTTCTGAAATATTTTACCGGCCCGAATGAATCCTTAGGGGAGAAACTTCAATCATTATTGCCGGGAGCAAATGTTGTAAAAGCGTTCAACAGTGCAGGTAATGTTTTCATGACTAACGGAAAACAGTTTGGTGATACGTTGCCCACAATGTTCATCTGTGGCAATAATACAGAAGCTAAAAAGCAGGTGACGAAAATTCTCGACGATTTCTATTGGGAAACAATGGACTGCGGAATGATTGAAGCTTCGCGTGCTTTAGAGCCGCTAGCAATGCTTTGGTGCATACCCGGATTCCTGTATAATCAGTGGATGAATGCGTTTAAGATGCTTAAGAAGTAGGTTGTTGCGTAAAAGAGTTTTCAAATAGGAGTTGCAGGCGAAACAAATAAAAAACTTTTTTACTTCGCTTGGAAGAATGAAATAACAGAAGTTTTGAAAGTATATCGTTTGCCGTCTCGCCCATTCGAACAAACTTCTTAGAATGTAAAATTTTCTATTAGCTTTCTTTCTAGTTCTTCAAGAGTGATATTCAGTTTAATCTGTCCATCCTGGGCATAACTTATTGCGCCTGTTTCCTCTGATACTGTAATAGCGATTGCATCACTTTGTTCAGTGACTCCAATAGCTGCACGATGCCGCATTCCGAGGTGTGCAGGCAATTCGGCATTTTCAGTTACAGGTAAGACGCATCTTGCAGCTCGTACCCGGTTATGTACGATAATAATAGCACCATCATGCAACGGACTATTTTTGAAAAAGATGCTTTCGATCAATCGTTGGGAAATTTCCGCATCCATGATATCCCCGGTGTTGCTATAGTATTTTAGCTCTGAGGATTTTGCTAAAACCATAAGAGCGCCTGTTCTTTCACGTGACATATTGCGACATGCTTTGATAATGGCAGCTATGTTTAGGGCTACCTTTTTTTGTGAAGGCCAGTTCCAGGGTAGTATTTGTTTTGTAAACGGGTTGCGTGCGATATAGCTGTTCGTTCCCAATACGATCAGAAAGCGACGAATCTCCTGCTGGAAAACGATGATAAGTGCGATAAATCCCAAGCTGATAAACTGCCCAAGGAAAGTCCCGATGAGCTGCATGTTCAACACTTTTACACAAAGCCAGTACAAGGCATAAATTATAAGCAGTCCTACGAAGATGTTTATGGCGACCCCACCTCGAAGAAGCGTATATAAGCGATATAGCAGGAAACTGGCAATCAAAATATCTATAACGTCAATAAGCCGTACCGTAAGAAAGCCCAGGTGGAAAAGATCCATTCGGCAAATCTAATGAAATTAGCATTTTTTGTCTAATTCAATGGTTTTCACTACATTCGCAGCCCTTAATTTTATCGAGGAGGAAACTTATAGCAACATCTACTTTTCAGGGAAGGTCCGGGGGATTTCGTGGTCGCCGGGTAAAAGAACTTGAACACAGAATCAACGAGGGAGTAAAGGCCCTAAGAGTGCGCTTAGTTGGCGAAAATGTAAAACCGGACATTTATCCAACGGATGAGGCACTAAGGATGGCCAAAGAACAACAGCTTGATTTGGTTGAAGTAGTTGCCACAGCTGACCCGCCCGTTTGTAGAATAGTAGACTATCAGAAGTTTCTATACGATAAGAAGAAGAAGGAAAAGGAAATAAAGTCCAAAACGGTTAAGCAGGTTGTGAAGGAGATACGTTTCGGACCTAATACGGATGAGCATGATTTTAATTTTAAGCTGAAGCATGCTATCCACTTCCTTGAGGAAGGAAACAAAGTGAAAGCTTTTGTTCACTTCAAAGGAAGAACGATTGCGTACAAAGAGAAAGGAGAAATCCTTCTACTGAAGTTCGCGCAAGCATTGGAGACGCATGGCAAAGTAGAGGCCATGCCTAAACTGGAAGGAAACAGGATGTTTTTATTCCTTGCTCCTTTAGGAAAGAAAAAATGAATTAATTGATTTGAAGATATGCCAAAGCAAAAGACAAACTCAAGCGCGAAGAAGCGTTTCAAAATTACAGGCACTGGTAAAATCAAGCGTAAGCACGCTTTCAAGAGCCACATCCTCACGAAGAAATCCACTAAAAGGAAACGGAATTTGACTCACGCCGGATTGGTAACCGATTCAGATTCAAATCGCGTAAAGAAAATGTTAGTAATGAAAGGCTAAAGAATCTGCTGATGAGCTAATCTGCTACTGTGCTGAAACAGCCGGTTAAATTAGCACATCGGCTAATTGGCTAATTGAAGTTTGTGTTCTTAATATTAACCCCGGTAATCAGCAAACAAGTGTCGATGAAACAAGCGACCGCTGACACCAAAAATTAAAGTAAAATGCCTCGTTCAGTCCCCGCAGTCGCCTCCAGGGCGCGCAGAAAAAAACTCCTTAAACGTGCCAAAGGAAATTTTGGTGCAAGAGGAAATGTATTAACAGTTGCCAAGCACACGGTAGAGAAGGGAATGCAATATGCTTTCCGCGACCGTCGTGCTAAAAAGCGTAGCTACCGTTCATTGTGGATTCAGCGTTTGAACGCTGCTGCACGTGAACATGGAATGTCATACTCCGAGTTCATGGGAAAGATTCACGCCAACAATGTGGGTCTTAATCGCAAGACTTTAGCAGATCTTGCAATGAATCATCCTGAAGCATTCGCTTCGGTTGTGAAGTCCTTCAAATAAAAACACATGCTGTGCGTGCACAGTATGTAAGAATCACTCAAACAACTACGCCATAGTTTTTAGTGAATAGAAGAGGTTGCTGAAAAGCAACCTCTTTCTTTTTAACTCCCCGTATTGTCACTTACAATTGATTGCATACAAAAAAGGGCTGTGGAGATACAGCCCTTTCGTTTTTGTGCTAACTTCAAATCTTATTACAAGCCCAAGGCATTCGCCAGGCTGTCTGCAGTTGCTTTATGCATCTGCAACGTTGAAAGCTTCTGTGTTGCATACATTCTCAACTGTAAATTTCTTCCCTGGTTAATTTCATTTTTGAATAGTCCAATGGCCACATTATGATCTTTCACCTGACTTAATACATAAGCACTATCAAAAGCGGCACCTGATAATGACATTAACTCCGCTTGTAAAGCAACATGCGCTGAGTCCAAAGAATCAGGAGCGTAAAGATTCAGGCTGTTTGCAATTACATGAAGTTCCGCGAGAGCTGCGGTGTGATCGGACACCATCATACTTCCAAATGCTTGAACATCCGCATTTGAAGCTTTGGTTGCAGCGAGCTGCCCGGCCTGAATTTCAGCATAATTGGACATCGCTGCTTTCTTTGCAAAATTTTTGTCCATTTGATTTACAGAGTGATCATTACCACCCGGACCGCCACCTTGGTCTTTTTTACATGCAAAATTCGACGATACCAGTAGCGCACACAGATAAATTAGTTTTTTCATGACTTTCGTAGTTTAAAAGGTTAATATTAATGTGATACATGGCGGAAACTGTGCCATATCCAATTCATATGGAAAAGAGCAGAGGAACGTGGAAAAAGCTCTTCATCTTAGGCGGTTTCACCCTTTGTTTGTCCACCTAACTCCAAACTAATGCTATAGGTGTGATGCTGAATAAACTATAAAGCAGTAAGTTGAAGTTTTCGATTGTACAGAAGGAGGGGTTACTTTAAAGCAGTGGTCCCGTCGCGACTCGAACGCGAAACCTACTGCTTAGAAGGCAGTTGCTCTATCCAGTTGAGCTACGGGACCGAAAATTAAAAGGCCGCCGTCGCATAAATGCTATGGCGGCCGATGTCGGGGCGGCAGGATTCGAACCTGCGACCTCCAGGTCCCAAACCTGGCGCGATAACCGGACTACGCTACGCCCCGATAATGTCTTTGATGTGCGGTGAGGGTGGGATTCGAACCCACGGTACGGTTTCCCGTACGACAGTTTAGCAAACTGTTCCTTTCGGCCACTCAGGCACCTCACCCTTAATTGAGGGGGCGGCAAAGGTAGCAGATCAAAGCGTATTTCAAAACCGTACCTTTATAGTAATCGGAAATTATTAACAGTCATGAAATACGCCCGACTATACCTGCTGATATTACTGTGTTATCTGTCAGTGATCAGTAGAGCACAGAATGCTCTACACGTTAAGCTCAATCAAATAGCAAAAGGACTTACCTCTCCGGTTGGGATGGCCGCTCCCAATGATGGTTCGAACCGTCTATTTGTGATAGAGCAAGGTGGCAGAATCAAGATCATTAAAAATAATGCAGTGCTTCCAACACCGTTTATTGATCTATCTCCAAAACTCGATGCGCTGAACATCGGATATAGTGAGAAAGGCTTGCTGGGTTTGGCTTTCGACCCGGATTATCAAAAGAACGGACGTTTTTATGTTTACTATAGTGCGCCCACGGAACAGCCTGGCTACGATCATCAAAGTATTGTGGCAGCATATAGCGTATCGTCAAATCCTGATGTAGCATCCACACAGGAGGAAATCATTCTTCGTATTCCCGAGCCCGAGTCCAATCACAATGGTGGCTGTCTGCAATTTGGAAAAGACGGGTATCTATACATTGGCGTTGGCGATGGGGGCGGTGCAGGCGACAAACATGGTAAGTATGGAAATGGACAAAGCCTCAATACTTTACTTGGAAAAATCCTGCGCATCGATGTAAGTGGAAGTCAAAGACCATACAGCATTCCCCCAGATAATCCATTTGTTAATATGAAGGATGCTCGTCCGGAAATATATGCTTATGGTTTGCGGAATCCCTGGCACTTCTCTTTCGATAAATCTATTGGTGTGCTTTATTGCGGTGATGTCGGACAAGACAAGTGGGAAGAAATAGACATTATTGAAAAAGGTAAAAATTATGGGTGGCGGATTATGGAAGGGAAGCATTGCTACAGTCCTCAGCAGAATTGTGATATGCAAGGTTTGACTTTACCGATAACGGAGTATGATCATGACGAAGGTGTAAGTATTTGTGGCGGTTCGATGTATAGAGGTCGCATGTTTCCGTCGTTGCATGGATATTATTTCTTCAGTGACTGGTCAGGAAAAATGTTTTACCTGCGTAAAGACAAATCCGGTCAATGGATTCGTGGAGAGGTAATAGCCGAGGGAAATAAATCAAATGATATGGGATCGAAAATCAATTGCATGGCAGAGGATGTGAATGGTGAAGTTTATATCCTTACCCAAAAACTGTTTGGTCCAAAAAGTCCGACAGGTTCAGTTTACAGGATTGAGTTGTAATTTTTATTTGACGACTATCATATTCTTCACCTGCTGAACAGCTTCATTCTGTAATCGCAGATAATAAAGGCCTGCTGCGTGACCTTCATTTTCATAATCCGTTTTGTAAGTGCCCGCCGCATACTCTCCGTTCACCAATGTCTTTATAAGCTGCCCTTCAGCCGTAAACACTTGTACCAATGTATGTCCGCCGTGAGTTGTGAATGTTACATTGGTTCGGCTGGTAAATGGATTTGGATAACAGCTCACTAAATTTTCTCCGGCCTTTTTATTGAGCTCATGTATATCTGTTGTGCATGCACTGCCATCGATTACCGGCAGCAGTTGAAAATTCTGCAACATGATCTGGTTCAGGTCAGCAGCAGGTACACAAAGCCAGTCGCTTAAAATTGTAGAGTAGACTGATCTGAAATCATATTGCATTGCAATATTGTCATTAACAGTTGCGCTGGTAGGTATAACAGGATTGCTCCCTACAATTCCACCCTGCACTTTGTCACCGAACAAGAACATGGGTGCACCTGCACCATGGTCTGTTCCAAAGCTGCCATTGGAAATTATTCTTCTTCCAAATTCAGAGAACGTCATTCCAATCACACGATCTGAAATTCCGAGATAATTCAAGTCGTCCATAAATGCGAAAATGGCCTGTGATAGCTGCCCCAACAGATCAGCATGCCGACCCGATAGTGGATCGCCTGTATTAATCTGTGAAGAGTGCGTATCAAATCCACCGATGTTCACCATGTAAATCTTGGTCCTCAATCCACCTGCAATAAGTTGAGCTACAATTTTTAATTGATCCGCCAAAGAATTCGTGCCGGAGGCAGGATATAATGATGATTGCGTTGTGATGTTCTTCGCAGCATTGGTAATTACTGTTGCATAAGCATTCGATTGCTTAGCAACTTCACGGATATAGGTCAATTCATGACCATAATAATTGGAAGGTGCGGGATCCTGAATTCCATTTACCAGGTTATAAAAATTTTGCGGATCTGTAATTGTCATGCCCATCGGCGCAGTCGGACCCTGCAATGCAAGCGAAGTTGTATTCCCGATTTGGAGAGCCAATGGGTCAGGCATTGTAGAGTTCGGATAACCGGAAGGATAATTCGGGTATTCGTAGTTTAAATATCTTCCTGTCCATCCGCTTGTTAATGTTTGATTGCTGTCCGATGCGGTAAGCCAGATATCTGTTGCACGAAAGTGAGAGAAGTTTGGAGTAGGATAGCTGACGCCTTGCACAATCGCAACCTGCTTGTTATTGAAAAGCGTACGCATACCTGTCATTGATGGATGCAATCCTGTTCCCAAGTATCCATTTAAGGATAAAATATTGCCTTGTGGAATAATAATATTAGCACGAGCATTGTTCAAAGCACTGTATTGATCCAACGGAATAACTGTGTTTAATCCATCATTGCCACCACTCATCTGAATAAGCACCAGCACGTGGTCATTGTTCGTTGCTGCTGCTAATGCCTGCAACAATGGAGATTCAGCAAACGTCCGGAATGAAAAACCATTCACCAATGCGGGCAACAAAGCTGATTGACCGACACGTGTAATAAATTTTCTTCTTTTCATGGGCTACGATAATTGGTATTCGGGTAAATCCATCAGATATTTATACATCGGTCTGAGCCGTGTCAATACAGTATTGTAGTAGGTAGTGTTAGTAGGATTGTTTACATAATCATTCCATGCCTGTGTCCAATAGTAATCAGAAGTCTGTCCGTTCAGAAGATATCCTTTCAGATAATCTTTTACTGTTTGGGAAACATCCTGTGATAGATGCCGGTCAATAACTTCCTGGATTAGCAAGTTCGGGTCAGAAGGACTATTTAGTGTAGAAGTATAGCTGACCATGTCAATCACAATTGTACCGGTAGCGCTCACTTTATAGCCAGTACTACTCATAAGGTCACTAAAGATATTGCGATTAGGCAGGGTAGTGGTGTTGATCCATAACTCGTGGTACTGCGGTTCCTGGTACCATGCAGGCCATCCGGCAACGTTTGGCGGATCCCCTAGTGTTTGTCCCATTAAACTTACCTGTGTCCATATTTTCTGCCACAAAGCATATTGGTCATCCAATGCACTGCTTCCCGGGAAGGCAACGTTGAAATCACGACAAAGCGCTATGCTATAATCATAAGGAGTTTTGATAAGAGCGCCCCTGTTCGCTGCATCATAAAAGTGCTCACTCTTCAGCAACGCATCCAGAACAGGTTTAATTTCATAGCTATTGTTCCGCAGGACATCCGCCAAAGGTTGAATAACATCGGACTCTACCTGTGCATCGATGGTGTAGTAAATAAAATATCGATACAGCTTTCTGCAGATAAACAGTGCCACTTGTTGTGTGCCGAAAATCATATCCAGCAAATCATCAACTTCGTTTTGGCCTGCTGTTCCCGATTGTCCTGTAATAATCTTATTGTTGTAAAATGATGAGAAAGTTTTATTACTCGTATCGTGTTTTGTACTGTCAAAGTATGAAGCGATCGTTGAAGAGTTAACCTTTCCAGCACATTGGGATCCTAAGCTTAGAATTCCACGTGGACAAGTTGTCGCG